>Ga0193706_1000117_pt1 | contig 56626 bp, 53 predicted proteins | sample U3c1metaG_FD_160130 | JGI IMG/M metagenome (GOLD analysis project Ga0193706, IMG submission 160130) | Soil microbial communities from a riparian zone of the East river system, Colorado, United States - U3c1 | ecosystem: Environmental > Terrestrial > Soil > Riparian zone | place: USA: East River...
GGTTTGTGCCGGGGTTTAACGAGGCCTCCGGCAACCTCGACCTGCAACCTTTCGCACGAGTCGACCACGTCGAAGCCTGTCGCCCCCATGCTGACTGCGCTTGGAATTGTACGGTGTCGGGAATGGAGGCCCTGGTGAGCGAGTCCCGATGACCGAGAAGTCCTACGACGCGATCGTGCTGGGAGCGGGGCCCGCGGGCGAGGTCTGCGCCGGACGCCTGGCCGACGGCGGCATGAAGGTCGCGATCGTCGAGCGGCACCTGATCGGCGGCGAATGCTCCTACTACGCCTGCATGCCCTCCAAGGCGCTGCTGCGGCCCGCCGACGTGCTGGCCGAGGCGCGGCGCGTCCCCGGCGTGGCCGAGGCGGTGACCGGGGATCTCGACGCCGGCGCGGCGCTGGCGCGGCGTGACGAGGTGATCCACGACCTCGACGACTCCGGGCAGCTGCCCTGGCTCGAAGAACGGGAAATCGACCTCTTCCGCGGCGATGCCCGCTTCGACGGGGAGCGGCGGCTGGTCGTCGGCGATGACCTGCTCACCGCCCGCACCGCCGTGATCGTCGCCACCGGCAGCGGCGCCGCAATGCCGCCGATCCCCGGCCTCGACGGCGTCCAGCCCTGGAACAACCGTCAGGGCACGACCGCCAAGCGGGTTCCCGAGAGCATGATCGTGCTCGGTGGCGGCCCGGTCGGCAGCGAGCTCTCACAGGCCTGGTCCTCACTCGGGACCCACGTGACCCTGGTCGAGGGCAACGGGCACCTGCTGGCCCGCGAGGAGCCCTTCGCCGGCGAAGAGGTCGCCTCCGCACTGCGCGAGAACTTCGGCGTCGATGTCCATACCGGCGCCAAGGCCGAGAAGATCGAGGCCGGCGGCGCCGGCGTGATCGCCGAGCTGAGCGACGGCAGCCGGGTCGAGGGGGCGGAGATCCTGGTCGCGGTCGGGCGGGTTCCCAACACCCGCGACCTCGACCTCGGCTCGGCCGGCGTCGAGCCCGGCGAGCGCGGCTTCCTGGAAACCGACGACCGCCTCAGGGTCGGCGGACACGACTGGCTCTACGCGATCGGCGACGTCAACGGCCGCGCCCTCTTCACCCACATGGGCAAGTACCAGGCCTGGGTGGCCGCCGAGAACCTGCTCGGCCGCGCGGTCGAGGCAGTCGCCGAAAAGATCGGCTCGCCGCGCGTCACCTTCACCGATCCGCAGGTGGCGGCGGTCGGCAAGACGCTTGGCCAGGCACGGGAAGCCGGCCTGGACGCGCGCGCCATCGACGTGCCGACCGACGGCTCCCCCGGCGCCAGCTTCCAGGGCAAGGGCACCGGCGGCACCTCCCGGATCGTCGTCGACGACGGGCGCGGCACGATCGTCGGCGCCACCTTCACCGGCTTCGAGACCGCCGACTTCCTCCAGGCAGCGACCGTCGCGATCGTCGGCGAAGTCCCGCTCGAGCGCCTGCGCCACGCGATCGCGCCCTACCCAAGCCGCAGCGAGGTCTGGCTGAAGCTGCTGGAGAAGTACGAAGAAGGCTGAGCGAGAGGGGGCTTGGCGTGGTGGGGTCGGGGGTCTCTCACGCTTGCTGGGATTTTCGCCGGGAGCCTCGCATCGCTCGCCGACCGGAAGGGGCGTGACTCGGCGAGCGAACGGGTGAAGGATTGTGGGGCCTGGGACCCCCACAATCCTTCAGTCATGGCTGGAGCTTGCTGAGCTGCAAGAGCTTCCGTGAAACGGAACCTCTCACGAGCAAACGAACCCTCGCCCCCTCCACCCCTAGGAGTCGGCTTCACCTGGAGGGTCGGGTGCCCCTCCCGCGGAGGCTCAAGGAACCGCGCTCGAGCCCGCGGGGCTCGATCCAGCTGCGCGACGGTCTCCGCGGGAGGGGCACCCGGGCCTCCTCGCAATGCCGTCCCTGGCCAACCTCTCCGCGGGAGGGGCACCCGGGCCTCCAGACAATGCGGTCCCTAGCCAACCCTCTCCGCGGGAGGGGCACCCGGCCCTCCTCGCAATGCCGTCCCTAACTAACTGCTGAGTGTCCAGCGCTGCGGATCGGTCTCCGCCACCGCCGACACCTCGCCACCGATCGCCATGTGATCGAGGCAGGAGAGGACGATCTGCAGGACCCAGGCGCTGGCTGGGCTGCGCAGGTTCTCCGGGCCGAGGATCTCGGCGACGATCTCGAAGGCCGTCCGCTCGCCGCCGGCGAGGGCCTCGCGCACCTTGCCGAGCAGCTCCTCGACCTGGCGCCGCGCCTCGGCGATCTTCGCCTCGGGGTCGCGGAAAGGACGACCGTGGCCGGGCAGGCAGAGTTCGGTCTCCAGCGGCTCGACCGTGGTCAGGCTGGCGAGGAACTCGCCGATCGGGTCGGGCGTGTGGCCGTAGTCGAAGAAGAGCACCGTGCGGCCCAGCAGGTGGTCGCCGGAGATCATCAACTTGCGCTCAGGCTGGTGCAGGACGACGTGCGAAGGGGCGTGCCCGGGGGTCTCGTAGACCTGCCAGGTGCCGAGGCCGGTCTCCACCTCGACCCCGGGGACGAGCTCGCGGTCGGGCACCTGGATCGCGTCGATGCCCGTCTCCTCCTCGTTGCTGCGGGACTCCCGGTAGCGCTCCAGGGCAGCGACGGGGACGCCGCTCTGGCGAGCAACCTCGAGCCGGTGCTCGAGCGCCGCCGCCGGGTCGTCGGCGAGCAGCCGCACGTGCTCCCAGGCCGGGTGCATCCAAAGCTCGCAGCCGGCCGCCTCGACGATCCCCGCGGCGAGGCCGTAGTGGTCGATGTGGGAGTGGGTGCAGACGAGCAGGCCGATGTCCTCGACGCCGTAGCCCGCCTGGGCCAGGGCGAGGTCGAGCTGCCGCAGCCGCCCCTTGCCGCCCATGCCGGTGTCGAAGAGGACGATCCCGTCGCCGCTCTCGATCGCCCAGGCGTTGCCGTGCGGCACCCCCGGCCAGGGCAACGGCAGTCGCAGCCGCCAGACCCCCGGCAGGACCTTCTCGGTCCGCGGCGCGTTTGCTCGTGCCTCGCCAGCCATCACGGCATCCTCTCAGGCCGGCCGCTCGAACTCCTGCATGACGCCGGCGACAGCGAAGCAGAGGGCGCCGGTCAGGGTGCCCCAGTTGGCGATGCCGACGGCGATCAAGTCGCCGTCGGCCCGCACCAGCGAAGCGACCGCCGAGGCCATGAAGAGGACCGAGCCGAGCTGGTTGACGGCGACGATCCGCCAGCCCAACTCGCGGGGGCGCCAGCAGGGCAGCCAGCTGCCGGAGATCTCGACCATCGCCAGGTGGCCGGAGACGAGGAAGAGCGCGCAGCCGACCATGTCCGGCGACCAGACGAGGCGGTCGTACTGGGCCGGGCTGAGGTCGCCGATCAGCGAGTCGACGAGGTTGACGGCGAAGACCAGGGTGCCGACGAAGAGGACGATGGTGCTGAGCCACTCCAAGCGCCGCGGCTCGGCCGACCACCAGCGCCAGCGCCCCTCGTGCGGGCCGTTGATGGTCTGCAGGACCGCCGCGTAGCCGCCGCTGCTGAAGAAGACGCCGCCGATCAGGTAGACGACTGCCGCCAGCCGCGGCCCGCCGACGTCACCCTGCGCCAGCGCCGCCCCGATCGCGAACAGCGAGCCGCCGATGACGAACGCGGTCGCCGAGATCGCGTTGATCCAGCGGCCGACCGACCGGCCCGCGCCCCCGTAGACCCTCCTCCTGCCGACGGGCCTCGCGTCGACGGGCCGATTTCCCTCCATATAGGGGGATTATCGGCCCGTCGACATCGAGATGCCGCTAGGGCGCGACGAACGTGGCGGGGTCGGGGCCGGTCCGCTCGCCGGCGTCGAGGCGGGCGATCGCGGCCATGTCGTCCTCGCTCAGCTCGAAGTCGAAGATGTCGATGTTCTCGCGGATCCGCTCCGGGGTGACCGATTTGGGGATGACGACGTTGCCGAGCTGCAAGTGCCAGCGCAGGATCGTCTGGGCCGGCGTCTTCTCATGGTGGGCGGCGATCGTTTCGATCGTGTCCTCGTCGAGCAGCGCCCCCTGGGCGAGCGGGCTCCAGGCCTCGGTGGCAATGCCGTGATCGGCGTGCCAGGCGCGCAGCTCGGCCTGCTGCAGACTCGGGTGCAGCTCGATCTGGTTCACGGTCGGCAGCTTCCCGGCTTCGCTCTCGAGCCGCTCGAGGTCCTCGACGCGGAAGTTGGAAACGCCGACCGAGCGTGAGCGGCCCTCCTCGTGGATCCGTTCGAAGGCGCGCCAGGTGTCGAGGTAGCGATCCTCGCTCGGCATCGGCCAATGGATCAGGTAGAGGTCGACATGATCCATGCCGAGCCGCTCCAGGCTCTGCTCGCAGGCGGCCAGGGTCGAGTCATAGCCCTGCTCGGAGTTCCAGAGCTTGCTGGTGACGAAGACCTCGTCGCGAGCCAGGCCGGCGGCGGCGATCGCCGCGCCCACGCCCGCCTCGTTGCGGTAGGCGGCGGCGGTGTCGATGTGGCGGTAGCCGGCGTCGAGCGCCCCTTCGACCGCCTCCTGGGTGTCCTCGGGCGGCACCTGGAAGACGCCAAAGCCAAGTTGGGGGATCTCCACGCCGTCGTGCAGGGCGACGCTGGGGACGGACGTCACATCGGTCATCTCGCTTGCTCCGTTCCTGTAGGTCTCGGATCCTCCGGGTACCCAGGCGGAGCGCCGACTATGCGCCCAGGAGCGTGGCGCTAGGAGGTGGCGAGGCCGATGGCCAGCAACGGGAAGGCCAGCATCACACCGAGGTAGGCACCGGTCATGGCGCCCTGTTTGAGGCTGCCGGTTCGCGAGCGGGCGCCGGAGACGACGCCGACGAAAAAGATGAAGGCCGCAACTCCGAGGCCGATCCAGAAGACGGGAGGCATGCGGCGGCGACAATATCGAAAGCCGAGCGGGAATCGGCGCCCCGCTGCCGATGACGGCGCTGCTGGCGCCGCCTGACGCTGGTACTTTGGCCGGGCTGATGGGCTGGCCACGCCGCTTGATTCTGGGGCTCGCGACGATCGCGTCGCTCTGCCTGTGCGCGCCGATCGCGGCGGCGGCCACCAACATCAAAGACAGCACGCTGATCGGCCCGAGCGAAGCCGCCGCCCTGACGCTGGCCCAAAAATACGCGCCGATCACGATGCTGCGCGAAGAGCTGGACCCGCCCTGCGAAAAGTCAGCCGAGCAGTACCAGCCGACCAGCGTCGGCACCGTGCTCGGCAATCCGACCGTCACGCTCACCCACGACGTTCCCGGCGAGGGACTCGGGGACGTCAAGAAGGCGCCGACCGCGAGCGACATCGCCGGCCTGCCCGACGGCTACTACCTCGACCTCGAAGGCAAGGCGCTCGGCGACACCTGCGTCTACTCCCGGGGCTTCGAGAAGCTGGTCGAAGAAGGCCGGGCGCCGGTCGTCAGCTACGCCCACATCGCCCGCGAACCGAACCACGCCGGCTTCGTCCTCCAGTACTGGTTCTTCTGGTACTTCAACCAGTTCAACGACCTTCACGAGGGCGACTGGGAGGGGATGCAGCTCAGCTTCGAATCGGAAACGACGCAGGGCGCCCTGGGCGAAGAACCGGACGAGATCATCGTCTTCCAGCACGCCGGCGGCGAGCGCGCCGACTGGAACGACGCGAAGGTGCAGAAGGACGGCGCGCACCCGATCGTCTACCCGGCCGCCGGCTCCCACGCCACCTTCTACGACTCCGCTGTCTACATCCAGAACGGCCAGCGCGGCTCCGGGGTCGGCTGCGACAACACGACCGAACCGCTGCGCGAACTGTGGCCGCGCCCGGTGCTGCTGCCGGAAACCGCATCCGAACGGGGACCGTTCAAGTGGCTCAGCTACGACGGGCGCTGGGGCGAAAAGGAAAAGGGCTTCAACAACGGGCCGACCGGGCCGACGACGAAGACGGTCTGGAGGGAACCGTTCGCCTGGATGGCCGAGCAGCGCACGACCAGCCCGCGGCTGCCGGGCGGCTCGATCGCCGGGCCGCAGATCACCGGGGTCTTCTGCGGCGCCGTCGCCTCGGCCTCGGACCTGATCAACCTCGATGCGCGGTCGCGGGCCGCCGCGATCCTCACCATCGTCGGCCTCGCGGTGCTGATCGCGCTCTTCGTCGGCCTCACCCGCTGGCGCCCCGTCGACCTCGAGCAGCTGCGCGCGAGGCGCGCCTTCGGCCAGCTGATCCGCACCGCGCGCCAGCTCTACGGTCGCCACTGGCGGGTCCTGCTGACGATCGCCCTGGCGGGACTGGTGATCGTCGCCGGCACCAACCTGCTCGCCGGGGCGCTTGCCAGCGGCAACTCGGCCGACCATGCCGCCGGCCGCTCGGGCCTCAACCTGGCGCTCGGCGACCTGGTCGAATCGTTCGCCCGGCCGATCGCGCTGGCCGTGGTCGGCGCGGTCGTGGTGATCTTCATGCGGCTGCTGGCGGAATCCCAGCCGGCCGGCTTCCGCGCCTGCTGGCGCGGCATGAGGCAGCGCTTCTGGAAGATCCTCGCCGCCCTGCTGCTCGCCATGCTGGGGATCCTCCTGATGGCACTCACCGTGATCGGCCTCCCCTTCGCGATCTGGAAGCTGGTCGGCTGGTCCTTCGTCGGCCAGGAGGTGCTGTTCACCGACAAGTCGCTGCGCGAGGCCTTCCGCGGCAGCTCCGAGCTCGTCCGCGGCCGCTGGCTGCACGCGCTGCGGGTCATCCTCTTCCTCGTCGCGCTGCTCTTCGTCGCCGGGCCGGTGCTGACCCTGGGGCTGATCTTCACGCCGCTGCCGTTCCTGCTCATCAACCTGCTCGGCGCGCTGATCTTCGCCCTCCTGCTCCCCTACGTGGCAATCGGGCAGACGCTGCTCTACTTCGACCTGCAGGCGCGGGCCGAGATGGAGCCGGCGAAGCGACGGCGCTCGTGGCGGCTCTGGCGCCCGCGCCAGTTCGGCCGGGTCGCCGAGCCCGCCCCGCAGTCAGCCACCAGCGGATAGGTTTCCCGACGTGAAGCTGCTCGCCTTCAGCGACCTGCACCGCGACCTCGCCCAGAGCGCGAAGCTGGTCGAGATGTCGGCCGACGCCGACGCCGTGATCGGGGCCGGCGACTTCGCCTCGGTCCACGAGGGACTGGAGGAGACGATCGCGGCGCTGGCGGCGATCGAGACGCCGACCGTGCTCGTCCCCGGCAACAACGAGACGGTCGACGCTCTGCGCGCCGCCGCCGCCAGCTGGGACGCGGCCACGGTCCTGCACGGCGAAGGCGTGACGATCGCCGAAACCTCGTTCTTCGGCCTCGGCGCCGGGATCCCGGTGACCCCCTGGGAATGGAGCTTCGACCTCGATGACGAGACGGCCACCGAGATGCTCGCCGACTGCCCCCAGGGCGCCGTCCTGGTCCTCCACTCCCCCCCGCGCGGCCACTGCGACGCCAGCGCCGACGGCACCGAATTCGGCAGCCCGGCGCTGCTGCGGGGGATCGAAGCAAAGCGTCCCCGCCTCGTCGTCTGCGGCCACATCCACGAGTCCTGGGGCTGCGAGAGCGCGATCGGCGCGACGCCGGTCCGCAACCTCGGCCCGACCGGCACCTGGATCGAGCTCTAACCAAATAGTGGAGACGAGCGGCCCCAAGCGCGCCGGTGCCGTCCTGGCGACGCTGATCCTGGTCGCCGGGGTCGCCAACCTCAACCTGGCCGTCGCCAACGTCGCCCTGCCGGACATCGGCAAGGCCTTCGACGCCGGCCAGACGACGGTCGACCTGATCGCCGTCGGCTACTCGCTCGGCCTGGCCGCCTCGGTCCTCTACCTCGGCGCCGTCGGCGACCGCTTCGGCCGCAAGCGGATGCTGGTGCTCGGCATGGGCCTCTCGATCCCGGCCTCGCTGCTGGCCGGCTTCGCCCCCAGCGCCAACGTGCTCTTCATCGCCCGCGTGCTCGGCGGCGTCGCCGCCGGCATGGCCTACCCGACGACGCTGGCGCTGATCACGGCGCTGTGGTCGGGCAAAGAGCGGACCAAGGCGATCGCCCTCTGGTCGGCGCTCGGCGGCGGCGCCTCGGCGCTCGGCCCACTGCTGGCCGGGGCCCTGCTGGAGGGATTCGACTGGGGATCGGTCTTCATCATCAGCGCGCCGCTGGCGGCGATCGCTCTGTACCTGGTCTGGCGCCTGGTCCCGGCCCACGTCAACGAGACCACCGACCCGGTCGACCACTTCAGCGGCATTCTCTCGATCGCCCTGGTCGCGGCGCTGGTGCTGGCGATCAACCTGGCGCCGGAACCGGGCAAAGGCACCACCGCGATCATCCTCGGCGTCATCGCCGTGGCGGCCACCGCCGCCTTCGTGCTGCGCCAGCGCCGCGTCCGCTTTCCCCTCTACGACCTCGAGATCGCCGGGCGGAGCACCTTCTGGGTCGCCGCCACGGCTGGGATCATCGTCTTCGGCTCGCTGATGGGGGCTATGTTCATCGGCCAGCAGTTCGTCCAGAACGTGCTCGGCTACTCGACCCTCGAAGCCGGCCTGGCGATTCTCCCCGGCGCGGTGGGGATGATCATCGTGGCGCCGCGCTCGGCGCAGCTGGTCGAGTCCCGCGGCTCGCGCTTCACGCTCCTGCTCGGCTTCGCCTTCTGCCTGCTCGCCTTCGCGGTGATGCTGGCGCTCTGGGACGAGAACGCCTCCTACTTCGTCGTCGGCCTCGGCTACCTGCTGGTCGGCATGGGCGTCGGCTTCGCCGGCACGCCGGCCTCGCGCTCGCTGACCGGCTCGGTGCCGGTGACCCGCGCCGGTATGGCCTCCGGCACCGCCGACCTGCAGCGCGACCTCGGTGGCGCGATCATGCAGTCGATCTTCGGCGCCCTGCTGACCGCTGGCTACGCCGCCAGCTTCGCCGCTCAGATCTCCTCCTCGCCCGAAGCCGCCAAGGTCAGCGAAAAAGTCCAGAACGAGCTGACCAAGTCCTTCTCCAGCGCCGCCAACACCGCCGAGCAGTACCCCCAGTACGCGCAGCCGATCGTCCACGCCGCCCGCACCTCGTTCCTCGACGGCGGCGACTGGACCTACGCGGCCGGGATGATCGCGATCGCGCTCGGCATGGCCGTCGTCTTCTTCCTCTTCCCCAGGCACGCGGAGGAAAAGCGCCTGCTGGAGCGCTTCCACGAGGAAGACGCCCCAGCCACCGCGGCCGCACTCGCTGGCTGAAGCTTTTTGGTGCCCATAGGCCCCAAAAGCCTTCAGGGATAATTCGGCGATGACCTACCGCCTGCTCCGGGCCGCCGACGCCTTCTGGCGGCCCTCGAACCAGATGCGGGTCGAGAACACCGACCTCGGCAAGCAGCTCGGCGCGGCGTCGCTGGGCGCGCGGCTCTGGCGCCTGGCGCCGGGGCAGGCCTCGACCAAGCACCGTCACATCCAGACCGAGGAGCTCTACGTGCTGCTCGAGGGCAGCGGCCGGGTCCGGGTCGATGACGAGGAGCCGCTGACCCTGGCGCCGCTGGACACGCTGCTGGTCGAGCCCGGCTCGGTGCGCCAGCTCTTCAACGACACCGACGCCGACCAACTCTGGCTCGTTGCCGGGGCGCCGCCGGAGGCGGCCAACACCCTGGAGATGAGCGAGGAGCAACTGCGGGACATGTACCCGGACGGGCCGAAAGCGCTGCCGCCGGAGCTCGATGGCTGACGGCATCGCCTTCGAAAGCACGGCCGGCCGCTGGCTGCTCACCGTCGCCGTCGCCGGCTCGGGGATGGCCTTCCTCGACAGCACCGTCGTCAACGTCGCCCTGCCGGACATCGGCCGCGACCTCGGCGCCAGCACCAGCGCCCTGCAGTGGATCCTCAACGGCTACCTGCTGACGCTGGCCGCGCTGATCCTGCTCGGCGGCTCGCTCGGCGACCGCTACGGGCGGCGGCGCGTCTTCGTCCTCGGCGTCTGGCTCTTCACGGCGGCGTCGCTGCTCTGCGCGGTGGCGCCGAGCGTCGAGCTGCTGATCTTCGCCCGGCTCATCCAGGGCATCGGCGGGGCGCTGCTGACGCCGGGCAGCCTGGCCCTGATCGAGGCCAGCTTCCGGCCCGGAGACCGGGCCCGGGCGATCGGCGCCTGGTCCGGCCTGGGGGGCGTCGCGACGGCGTTGGGGCCGCTGCTCGGCGGCTACCTGATCGGCGCCATCTCCTGGCGGGCGATCTTCCTGATCAACCTGCCGATCGGCGCCTTCGTCGCCTGGGCGGCGACCAGACACGTGCCGGAGAGCCGCGACCCGATGGCCAGCGGGCGGCTCGACCTCGGCGGCGCCGTGCTGGCGGCGCTCGGGCTCGCCGGCACCACCTACGCGCTGATCGAGGCGCCCGGCCAGGGCGCCTCGGCAGCCGTCCTCGTCACCGCCGTCGGCGGCGTCCTGGCCCTGGTCGCCTTCTTCGTCGGCGAGCGGCGCGGCGCCAACCCGATGCTGCCGCTGGAGATCTTCCGCTCGCGCCAGTTCAGCGCCGCCAACGGGGTCACCTTCGTCGTCTACGCGGCGCTCGGCGGCTTCTTCTTCCTGCTCGTCTCCTTCCTGCAGATCTCACTCGACTACACGCCGATCGAGGCCGGCGCCGCCTCGCTGCCGGTGACGCTGCTGATGCTGGTGCTCTCGGCCCGCTCCGGGGCGATGGCCCAGCGGATCGGGGCCCGCGTCCCGCTCACGGTCGGGCCACTGGTGATCGCCCTCGGCCTGCTCTGGATGACCCAGATCGAGCCCGGCGACAGCTACGTGACGGCGATCCTGCCGCCGATCGTCGTCTTCGGCCTCGGCCTCACCCTGGTTGTCGCCCCGGTCACGGCGACCGTCCTCGCCGCCGCCGACAGTCGCCACTCGGGGGTCGCCTCCGGAGTCAACAACGCCGTCGCCCGCGTCGCCGGCCTGCTCGCCGTCGCCGTCCTGCCGGTGCTTGCCGGCCTCACCGGCGACAGCTTCTACGACCCGGCGAAGATGACCGACGGCTTCCACATGGGGATGGTCGTCTGCGCCGTCCTCGCCGCCGTTGGCGGCATCCTCGCCTGGTTCACGATCAGCTCCACCGTCCTGCACGCCGACGCCGAGCCCGGCGGCGACACGCCGGAGCGGCTGGCCGAGGACTTCAGCTGTGGGATCGGGGCGCCACCGTTGCGGCCCGAGCGCGAGGCGGAGTGCGAGCCGACGGCCGTGCCGTGGCGACTCAGAAGTGAGCGGTGAGGAGCCCGACCAGCGTCGTGACATAGGTGGCCAGCATCACTCGCCAAAGCCAGTCAAGGCGATCGCCGAGTTTTTCGAAGCGGTCATCGATCTTTTCGAACCGGCCGTCGATCTTGTCGAAGCGCGCCTCGACTCGATTTTCGAACCGATCCGCCCGCGCATCTGCCCGATCGAACCCCTGATCCATGCGCCGGGCCAGGTCGTCGAGCCGCTCATCCGTCCACGCTTCCCTCATCGCCTCCGTGATCTCACTGTAGACAGAACATTTCCTCATCTACCGCCGCGATCGAACCGGTCCTGCAGCGCCAGTGGCGCCTCGCCTCGCACTTCCTATCGGCAGCTCAGTAGCGCGTTTCTCAACGACTGCGGCGCTTGGAGCGCTTCGACTTCGCCGGTTTGGCGGCGTTGCGGAGAGTCCGTTCGCCGGCTTTCTCGGTCGCCTCGCCCATCGCGATCTGGAACGTGGCCAGCACCGCGTCGGAGGCGAGCGGGCGCATGCGGTCGAGGGCTTCGCGCACCTTCGGCCAGTCCTCCTCGGGGCGGCCGGCCTTCTCGAACGGCTCCCAGATCTCCTTGACGAAGAGGTCGACGAAGGTGCGCGCGGTGGCGTCGGCCTGGCGCCGCAGTTTGTCGGCGGTGGCGAGGGCGGCCTCGGGGCTGACGCCGAGCTCCACCAGAGCGCCGCCGGCGTGCTGCAGCCGCGGGCTGATCGCCTCGATCTTGCCGTCGGGCAGCTCGCGCAGGATGCCGAGCTTCTCGCCGTGGCGGATCAGCTTCGGGTCGAGCTCCCTGGCGCCCCAGATCTCGGCCAGCTCGGCCGCCGCGAAGATTTCCGGCGTCTCGTCCTCGAACGGGGCCCGCACGGCACGGGCGAAGTCGACGATCTCCGCCGAGGAGCCCTCGGTGCTCTCGAGCACGCGGCGAATCGCCTCCAGATTGAGCCCCTCCCCCTGCATTTCCCGGGTCAGCTCGATCCGGGCGACGTGCTCCTCGTTGTAGAAGCCGGTGCGTCCGTGCACCTCGGGCGGCGGCAGCAGGCCGCGCGTCTGGTGGGCGCGGATGTTGCGGACGGTCATCCCCGTGCGTCGCGCCAGCTCCCCAATCGTCAGCTTGCCGTCGGGCGCCTTGGGGCGTTTGGGCCGCGGGCTCATCCGCCCATGGTAAGCGGCAACCGCTGACCGTTCATCTTTTCCCCTGCATCCGAGCAGAGAAACGCGATCGCCTCGGCGACGTGCTCGGCGGGCGTGAAGGTGGGGAAGTCCTTGCCGGGGTTCTCGTCTCGCATGGGGGAAGTGAGCAGGGCGTCGATGACGACGATGTTGGCGGTGGCGCCGCCGGGCTCGAAGCCGTCGGCAAGGGCGAGCGTCCAGGCCTCCGCGGCAGCCTTGGCCGCCGCGTAGGCGGCGTTGGTGTTGGTCGGCGCCTGCGCCTGCTTGGCGGAGACGAGCACGAAGCGGCCGTGCGCGCTGGCCGCCAGCTGGTTGTGGAAGGCGCGGGTGCTGTGCTGGACGGTGCGGACCAGCAGGTCGTGAAGCAGCTCCCAGTCGGCGAGCGGCGCCTCGTGCAGGGGCTGCCCGCCGCGCCAGCCGCCGACCAGGTGGACGAGCCCGTCGACCCGCCCGAAGCGCTCGACCAGCGCCGCGCACCAGCCACGCACCGCGTCCTCGTCGAGCAGGTCGACCGCCCGCCCGTCCCAGCGCTCGCCGATCCCGAGCTCCGCCCCGATCGAGTCGAGCACCTCCGGGTTGCGATCCGTTCCCGCGACCGTGGCACCAGCTTCCGCTAGCCGAGCCGCCACGAGCGGCCCAAGTCCACCGCCGACACCGGCGATTGCGATCACACGGCCGTCGAGTGAATTCAGGCCCATGCGCTTCATTCTCCCTGCTGGGGGAGTGGCCATAGCAACCCCTATAAATGGCGCAACTTTCTGTCTGAGTCGAATGCGAACATACGTTCGTGACCCAGACGCAAACGAAAGCCGGGCCTCACCGCCGCGAGCGAGCGGTCAATCGCCGCGTCCAAGGCGACCTCGGCGAGTTCTCAGCGATGGAGTGGCTGGCGAGCAAGGGTGCGCTCGTCTGGATCCCGCTCGGGCATAGTCCTGACGTGGACTTGATGGCCGATGTGGATGGTCGACTGAGTCGAATCCAGGTGAAAACGTCCACCTACAAGGTGAAGACTCCAAACGGGCACAGTCGCTGGCAGGTGAGTATCGCCACCAGTGGAGGAAACCAGAGCTGGAATGGCGCCGCCAAGGAGTTCGACGCCCTTCGCGTCGAGTATCTCTTCGTCCTCGCCGGCGACGGACGGCGCTGGCTCATTCCCGCGGACGTGATTGAGGGGTCCCGGGCGGTTCTGCTGGGAGGGGCCAAGTACTCCGAGTTTGAGATTGAGCCGGGCTCGCCGGTGGAATCGCTCGTCTTCCCACCGGGCAACCCCAATAGAATTGATTCAGTATTAGAGGGGGAGTGCCAGAGCGGTCAAATGGATCAGACTGTAAATCTGACGGCTATGCCTACAGAGGTTCGAATCCTCTCTCCCCCATCAACCAGCAGGCACGCGCTGCTGCGCCCGAAACGTCAGATCACGATCCCGAAGCTTCCCTGCGAGGAGGCCGGGGTCGTGCCCGGAGACCGGATGAGAGTCAAGGCCGACGGCCCGGGTCGGGTCGTCTTCGAACGGGTCGAGGAGCGAGTGGCGGCGGCTTCCGAGGAAAGCGCAGGCGGCTAAGCCTGCGCCGCCTCGAGCCGCGCTTTCATCTGCTCGTTGAACGCGGTGAGGGCAGAGAGCGGGCGCATGAAGACGGTCAGCTCGGCGACCTTGCCGTCCTCGTCCAGCTCGAGGAAGTCGATGCCCTCCAGCTCGCGGTCGCCGACGTTTGCCTTGAAGCGCAGACAGACGCTGTTCTCGCTCACCAGCTCGTCGACGTAGGTGAGGTCTTCGAGGGTGGCGGCGACGTGGGCGAGGACCTGGCTGACGATCTCACGGCCCTCGAAGCCGCGGAAGAGGATCGGGCTGTGCAGGACGACGTCCTCGCGCAGCGTCGCGGTCAGCAGGTCGAGGTCCTTCGATTCGGCGGCGACGCGGAAGGGATGCGGCTCGGCCATCGCGACTACTCTACGCGGCGTGCCAAGCGACCACTTCTACTCGCGCATCTCGATGTCCCTCGGCGCCCGCGGCCTGCGCTGGACCGGCAAGCTCAACGTGCCGCTCTACCGGGCCAGCGGCGGCCGCATCGGCGGCAAGGTCGGCCGCGCCCCGGTCCTGCTGCTGACCACCACGGGGCGCAAATCCGGTGAGCTGCGCACGGCTCCGGTCGTCTACCTCGCCGACGGCAAGAACGTGGTCCTGATCAACACCAACGCCGGCAACGCCAAGATCCCCGCCTGGTCGCTGAACCTGCAGGCCAACCCGGAGGCCGAGGTCGAGCTCGGCCGCAAGCGTCGCCCGGTGCGGGCGCGAATCGCCGCCGGCGAGGAGCACACCGACCTCTGGCGCAAGCACGTCGAGCAGTACGCCGGCTTCGACGACTACAAGCAGCAGATGACGCGCGAGCCCTCGGTCTTCGTGCTGGAACCAGTCCCCAGCTGAGCGGAGAGACCTCTAGGCAAGGAAGCAGGGAGCGAAGCGTGCTCCGCACGTGAGCGACCGATGACGCCGCATAGCGGTCTCTCCGCTCAGCTGGCTTCCCTCAGCATTTGCGCCTCGGGCAGGCGCTGCAGTTTTTTCAGCGTGTTGTTCTCGATCTGGCGGATCCGCTCGCGGGTGACGCCGAAGGTCCTCCCCACTTCCTCCAGGGTCAGCGGCTCGGCGTTGCCGAGGCCGTAGCGAAGTTCGATCACCTGGCGCTCGCGTTCGGGCAGCGCTTCCAGCGCCTTCTTCACGCCCTCCTTCTGGAGGTGCTCGCTGGCTTCCTCGAAGGGCTCCAGGACCGCGTCGTCGGCGACGAAGTCGCCAAGCTCGGATTCGTCCTCGTCGCCGACCGGCTTCTCCAGCGAGACCGGCAGCTGGGAGACGCGGATGATGTCCCGCACGTCGGCGACCGGCCAGCGCAGCTCCTCGGCGATCTCCGCCGGCTCCGGCTCGCGCCCCAGCTTCTGGACCAGCTGGCGCTCGACGTGGGCGACTCGGTTCAGCTTCTCGACCATGTGGACGGGGATGCGGATCGTCCGCGCCTTATCGGCGATCGCCCGCGTCACCGCCTGGCGGATCCACCAGGTCGCGTAGGTGGAGAACTTGTAGCCGCGCCGGTAGTCGAACTTCTCGACCGCCCGGATCAGCCCCAGCGAGCCCTCCTGGATCAGGTCGAGAAAGCTGAGGCCGCGGCCCAGATAGCCTTTGGCGATCGAGACCACGAGGCGCAGGTTGGCCTCGACCATCTGCCGCTTGGCCAGCATGTCGCCGCGCTCGATCCGCTTCGCCAGTTCGACCTCCTGCGCCGCGGTGAGCAGATCGACCTGGCCGATCGAGCGCAGATAGAGGCGCAGCGAGTCGAGGCTCGGCTCCACCGTCAGGTCGAGCTCTTCCTTCTTCGCCGCCCCGCTGGAGTCGCCGCCGCGCTGCTCCTTGTAGGCGCTGACGCCGTCCTCGGCGATCACGTCGACGCCGTGCTCGACGAGGTGGGCGTGCAGCCCGGAGACCTGCTCCTTGGTGATCTCGACCTCCTCGAGGGTGGCCGCGATCTGCTCGAAGGTGAGATAGCCGCGCTCACGGCCCAGCGCGACGAGTCCGCGCAGCTCCTCGACCTCGACTACCGGGGTCTCCCCCACGTCGCGATCCATGACGTCCACCGTCTCCAACGGTTCGATGGTCACTCCCTCCGTTGCAACTCTCTCCCCCATTCCCATGGAGCCGGCCCGGATGCTCCGACCGCGTCGAAGTATAGGCGGAAAAATCTCTGCATTGGTAAGACGCCGGCGCCGCCCGTCGCTTACGCTTCATAAGCCGATGGCCAGCCCGCCGACCTCCATCCCCGCCGCCCCTGACGTCCAGGCATCGCTGCCGGCGACGCAGGTCAGCCTGTCCCGGGTCGGCGTCACCGGAGTCGAGAAGGTGATCCGGGTCAAGGCCGACGGCACCGAGAACCTCTTCTACGCCGAGTTCGAGTGCTTCGTCGACCTCAACCCGCAGCAGGCCGGCGTCCACATGTCTCGCTTCGAGGAGATCGTCGGCGAGGCGATCGACGAGGTGGTGCTGGGCGAGGCATTCAAGGCGGAGGTGCTGGCCGCCCACGTCGCCCAGAAGGTGCGCGAGCGCCAAGGCGGCCTGCGGGCCGAGGTCTCAGTCACCGCCCGCTATCCAGAGACGGCCACCACCCCGAGGAGTGGCAAGAGCACCCAGGAGATCTACGTCCTCTTCGGCACCGCCGTCGCCTCCGCGGCTGGCACCCGGACGCTGACCGGCGTCCAGGCCCAGGGCATGACCGCCTGCCCCTGCGCCCAGGAGATGGTCACCGGCCTTTCCCGCGAACGGCTCGCCGAGCAGGGCTTCAGCGCCGAGGAGATCGAGCGGGTCGTCGACGTGGTGCCGATCGCGACCCACAACCAACGCGGCATCGGCACCCTCCACATCGGCTGCCCCGAGGGCGGCCCGTCCTGGATCGACGCGCCGGAGATGCTGCGGATCGTCGAGAGCTCGATGAGCTCGGAGATCTACGAGCTGATGAAGCGCCCCGACGAGATGTCAGTGGTCGTCAAGGCGCACGAAAACCCGCGCTTCGTCGAGGACTGCGTGCGCGAGATGGTGCGCCAGGTCGTCGAGGGCTACCCCGACCTTCCCGACGAGGCCTTCGTGATGGCCCGCCAGGAGAATCTGGAGACGATCCACCGCCACAACGTCGTCGCCGAGCGCTACGGAACCCTGGGCGAACTGCGCGCCGAGCTCACCAGCGGCCAGCACCAGGCGCGCCACCTCACCAAACGGGAGTGGCTGGAGGTCGTCGACTCCTAACCGGCCGGCTTGGCCTTCGCCCCGGCCCGCTCTTTCTGCTGCTCTTCGATCCGTCGCCTCAGGCCGAAGAAGTAGTCGGCGCCGCTGACGACGGTGACGATCAGCGCCGCGTAGACGAGCAGGTCGACACCGAGCGGGGCCGGGTCGGCGACGATCAGGGCGATCACGGCGGCGATCTGCAGCACCGTCTTCAGCTTGCCGAGCCAGCTGGCGGCGATCACGAGGCCGCGCTCGGCGGCGATCGTGCGGAGGATGGTGACGGCGACCTCGCGGGCGATGATCACCATCGCCACCCAGGCTTCGAGCCGGTCCAGCGAGACCAGCGAGACCAGGGCGCCGATGATCAGCAGCTTGTCGGCGAGCGGGTCCATCAGCTTGCCGAAGGTGGTGACGGCGTCGCGCGAGCGGGCGAAGTAGCCGTCGAGGCCATCGGTCAGCGCCGCCAGGGCGAAGACCGCCGCCGCCAGCGCGTCCCCGTTGGGCGTCTCATCCAGCAGGGCGACGACCACGACCGGCACCGCCAAGATGCGCAGCAGGGTCAGCGCATTCGGCAGGTTGAGCGGAAACATCGCCTCAGTCTGGCCGATGGGCCGGTTCGCCGCTCACGGCGGGAACAGCGGGCCCGGCGGTGGCGAGTGCGGCGTCTCGCTTGGCGAAGTACTCCTCGCCCTCGATGCTGATGTGGGGGACGATGCGCTCCATCCAGCGGGGCAGCCACCAGGCGCGCTTGCCGAGCAAAACCATTACCGCCGGGACGAGCAGGCAGCGGACGACGGTCGAGTCGATCGCGATCGCCACCGCCAGGCCGACGCCGAACTCCTTCACCACCGGGTCGCCGTTGAGGACGAAGCTGGTGAAGACGCAGACCATGATCGCCGCCGCCGAGGTGATCACGCGGCCGGTGTTGGCGAGGCCTTCGATCACCGCCCGCTTCTCGTCGCCGTACTTGGTGAAGTGCTCGCGCATCTGCGTCAGCAGGAAGACCTCGTAGTCCATCGAGAGTCCGAAGAGGATCGCGAACATCAGCAGTGGCACGAAGCTGACGATCGGGATCGGGTGATCGAGACCGATCAGCGAGGAGCCCCAGCCGAGCTGGAAGACGGCGGTCACGACGCCGTAGGCTGCGGCGACCGAGATCAGGTTCATCGCCGCCGCCTTGATCGGCACCAGCAGCGAGCGGAAGGCGATCAGCAGGACGAGGAAGCTGAGCGCGACGACGATCGCGATCATCAGCGGCAGCTTGTCGGAGATCTGGCTGCCGAGGTCGATGTAGCCGGCGGTCTGGCCGCCGACGTAGGACTGCGCCTTGCTTCCCTGCAACGCCGCCGGGATCGTCGTGTCCCGCAGGTCTTCGACCAGTTCGACCGTCTTGTCGGCCCAGGGCTCCGACTTGGAGAGCACCGTGAAGACCGCCACCGTCCCCTTCTTGTCGAGGGTCGGTTCGCTGACCGCTTCGACGTCGGCGGCGCCATCGACCGCTTTCTCCAACCCCGGCAGCAGCTGCTGCGCTTCTGCCGGCGACTCGAATTCGGAGGCGATCAGCAGCGGCCCGTTGACGCCGGCGCCGAAGCCCTTGTTGAGGCTGTCATAGGCCTGGCGCGAGGTCGTGTCCTTGGGCAGGGCGCTGATGTCGTTCTGGCCCAGCTCGAGCTGGAAGATCGGCAGCGCCAGGACCACCAGCACGACCATCGCGACGATCGTCGCGATCCAGGGTCGGCCGGCCACCCGTTCCGCCCAACGCCGCCAGCCGTGCGGCTCGCCGTCAGCGGGGTTGGCCTTGCCGCGGTGAATGCTGAGCGAATCGATGTGGGGCCCGAGGGCTCCCAGCATCGCCGGCAGCAGCGTCGCCGCGGCGCAGACGGCGACGACGACGGCGATCGCGGCGGTGAAGCCGAGAGTGCTGACCAGCGGGATCCCGGCGAAGGCCAGCGAGCAGAGCGCGATCACGACGGTGAAGCCGGCGAAGACGACGGCGCCGCCGGCGGTCGCGGTGGCCCGGGCGATCGACTCGCGCAGCTCCATCCCTTCGGCCAGCTGAAGTTTGTGCCGGGTGACGATGAACAGCGCGTAGTCGATCCCGACCCCGAGCCCGATCATCGTCGCCAGGGTCGAGGCGACTCCCGGCACCTGCAGCACGTGCTCGAGCAAGCGGATGATCGAGAGCGCGCAGGCGAGGCCGATCAGGGCCGAGACGATCGGCAGCATCATCGCCGTCGCGGTGCCGAAGGCGAAGAGCAGGATGATCACCGCGGCCGTCAGGCCGATCGCCTCGCTGACCTCGGTCGAGGGCTTGGAGAGCTGCTGGCCGACGTAGCTGCCGACGGCGGTGTGGAGGCCGGCAGCACGGGCCGGCTGGGCGGCGTCGAGAATCCGCTGCGCCTTCACTTCGTCGATTTCGCCCGGGCCGACGCCGAGCACGACCGGGATGTAGCCGATCTGCTGGCTCTTGCTGAGGAAGTTGACGCCCTGCGGGCTGAGCGGGTTGGTCGCCGCGTTGACCTCGCCCAGCGCTTCCAGGTTCTTTGCGGTTTCGGCGACGGCGGCGCTGTACTTGGGATCGGTCAGCTTGCTGCCGGCCGGCGCTTCCAGGGTCAGCGGGTTGCTGCCATAGGCCTGCTCGGGCAGGTTGTCTTCCAGCAGTTCGGTCGCGATCGTCGAGTCGGTCCCGGGCAGCGTCAGGTTTTCGCTGGTCTTGCTGCCGCCGGCCTGGCCGATCAGGACGAGGGCGATCGCCAGGACCACCCAGGCGCCGATGACCGGGTAGTGGTGACGCGAGCAGAACCGGCCGATCGCGTAGAGGGGGCCGGTCATTCGGGCATCTTCCCCGACGGGGCTGGCGCCGTGCCGTCCTCGAATGCCTCTGGGATGGATTCCGCAGCGTCCGCCCCGAGCGCTCGGCGCAGCAGAACCAGGTGCTGGGCCTGGTTGGCGGCGATCGAGCCGAGCAGCGAGCGCGGCCAGGGCGCGGTCAGGTGGGAGATCGCCCGCAGGTCGTAGGCGACGGAGACGTTTTCGACTTCGTAGAGAAAGCCGAGCGCGTCGGCCTCGGTCTTCAGGCCTTCGCTTTCGATCTCTTCTTCCTCCGGCACGGCCTTTTCGCCGAGTCCTCGCAGAGCCTTGACGATCGCGTCGACGTGTTCCTGTTCGGAGGCGCGGAATTCGCGGGCGCCGGCGAGGACAGCGCCGTGGAGCAGCGGCAGCGTCCGCTCGTAGGTACGGATCGCGGCCCGCTCGCGGGCGAGGACGCCGTTGAGGGTTTCGGCGTCGGCGGCCTTGTCGGGGACGGCCGTGGTCGTGCCGCCGCCGCTTCCCCCACAGGCCACCAGCGCGAGGCTCGCGAGGGTGGCGGTCGCGAGCAGGAGCAGGGCGCGCCGCGCGGCGCCGCCGCGCGTGATTCGGTTCGGTGCCATGGAGTGGCGGTCAACCCTATGAGCAAAGGCGGTGCAGAGGCGCTCGCCGCGCTGGCGGAGCAGGTCCACGGCTGCCGGCGCTGCCCGCGCCTGGTCGAGTGGCGCGAGGCGGTCGCCGCCGATCCGCCCCGCCGTTATCGCGGCGAGGAGTACTGGGCGAAGCCGGCGTCCGGCTTCGGCGACCCGGCGGCGCGAGTGGCGATCGTCGGCCTGGCGCCGGCGGCGCACGGGGCCAACCGCACCGGCCGCATGTTCACCGGCGACCGCTCCGGCGACTGGCTCTACGCGGCGCTGCACCGTGCCGGCTACGCCAACCAGGCCGAGTCCCGCCAGCGCGGCGACGGGCTGCGCCTGCGCGACGCCTACGTGACCGCGATCGTGCGCTGCGCGCCGCCCGCCAACAAGCCGGCCATCGAGGAGCGCGACAACTGCCTCCCCTATCTGGAGCGTGAGCTGGAGCTGCTGGAGCGCTGCCGCGTCGTCGTCGCCCTCGGCGCGTTCGGCTGGGACGGCGTCCTGCGCGCCGCCCGTGCCATCGGCGTCGAGGTGCCGCGCCCCAGGCCCCGCTTCGGCCACGGCGCCGAAGCCGACCTGGGGCGCTGGCAGCTGCTCGGCTGCTTCCACCCCAGTCAGCAGAACACCTTCACCGGCAGGCTGACCGTGCCGATGATCGACGCCGTCTTCGCGCGCGCCAGAGAGCTGGCGGGCTAACCCTTCTTGGGAGCGGCGCGCTTCTCCTCGGTCGCGGGAGTCTCGTAGGCGAGGATCGACGCGCTGACCGGGATGCCGGCCTCGTCAGCCTCGGTGAGGCGCTCGGCGCTCGCCGCCTGAATCTCGAAGATCCTCTCCAGCATCCCCTCGAGGCCCTTCTTCAGTTCGTCCCAACCCGTCTCGTCGACGATCATCGGCGTCCAGCTCAGGTGCCGATCCTCGCGCTTGTCGAAGGTCCCGGCGGTCAACGCCGCCGAGGCGTCCTCGAGGACGGTCTGCAGCAGGCTCCCGCTCAGCCCTGGGCGCACCGACTCGGGCACCGCCGCCCAGTCCGAGACGTCGAGAAAGGCACGTGAGGTGGCGCGGTAGTAGTGCTCCATCGCACCGCGCCTCGGCGCCGTGTCAACGAGCTCGATGCATTCGCATTCCTTCAGCACTTTTATGTGGTAGCTGACGTGGCCGACCGACTGGTCGAGCTCCTTCGAAATTTCGTTCGGGCTGGCGATTCGTTCGTTGAGGATCGTCAGCGCCTGGACCCGAACCGGGTGACCCAACGCCTTGACTACTCGCGCGTCAAGGATTCCGCGTACGCCGCCACGCTCGCCAGCGGACTTTCTGCTCTCGCCTTGGGGGGTCATCGGGGCTTCTCCAATTCTGTCGGGACCTGATAACTCCATGCTATTACCTCTATAGGCCATTTGCTGAGCAGTTGCAGGGATTTTTGTACAGATGTCTCGACCAGCGGAACTCTTTCAAGCGGTGGATCGGTCTCCACCAATACAGGCTGGGACACCGTCCTTTTCGGCGCCCCAGGACGTATCCACGAAGGGGGGACCGCACCGTGAGGATCGAGCAGATCTTTCAAGTAGCTCCCATCTCGACGATCCACAAGTCGGGTTGAGGCAGATGATGGGCCGACCTCGAATCAAGCGCACCACCGAGCCGATCGGCTCGCCCGACGGCGACGTGTACCTGATGCGCCCCAGCGCCGACGGGGACATCCGGATCGAGAAGCCGAACGAGGAAGAGCGCCGGCTGCTCGAGTCGCTCGACGGGGAGCACACGTTCGAGCAGCTGCAGGAGGAGTTCGGCGAGGAGGCCGTCAGCGACCTGATCTCCCAGCTGCAGGAGCTGGAGATCGTCGAGGATGCCGCGGACGACGACCTGCTGCCGGCGGCGGAGCTGGCGCGCTTCGACCGCCAGCTCCGCTACTTCAGCGATATCGGCACGCGGGCGCTGACGCCGTCCGAGTGCCAGCGGCGCCTGCGCGAGGCGAAGGTGGCGGTGCTGGGCGTCGGTGGGCTCGGCGGCTCGGCGGCCCTCTGGCTGGCCAGCATCGGCATCGGCGAGATGTGGCTCGTCGACGGCGACCGGGTCGAGGCCAGCAACCTCAATCGCCAGATCCTCTTCGCCGAGGCAGAGATCGGCCTGCTCAAGGTGGAGGCGGCGACGGCGCGGCTGCGCGCCTTCAACTCGGCGATGCGGGTGACCTCGACGGCGCGGCGGCTGGAGAGCCAGGCCGAGATCGCCGAGTTCATCGACGGTGCCGACGTTGTGGTCGACGCCGCCGACTGGCCGGCGCACGACATCGAGCGCTGGTGCAACGCGGCCTGCTTCGAGGCCGGCATCCCCTACATCACGATGAGCCACTTCCCGCCGATCGCGCGAGTCGGGCCTCTCTACGTGCCCGGGGCGACCGGCTGCTTTGCCTGTCAGGAGACCGCGTACCGGCGTGAGTACCCGCTCTTCGACGTGGCCGTCGAGCAGCGCCGTGCCAAAGCCTCGCCGGCGGCGACGCTGGGGCCGGCCTGCGGTCTGATCGGCGGCCAGGTCGGGTTGGACGTCATGCACCTGCTGACCGGGCTGGCCGAGCCCTCGACGCTCGGCGTCTCCCACATCTACGACCTGCGGACGATGGAAGTCGACCGCGAGCCGGTCGTGCCGGAGCCGGGCTGCCCCGTCTGCGGGCACCTGCAGCCGGCCGACGCGGCGGTCGAGGAGGTGGCGGAGGGGTAGGTTGGCGGCGTGCCCCCGCGGCTCGCCGCTCCACTCGTCGTCCTCGTTCTCGCCGCCCTGGCGGCGGCGGGCTGCGGTGGCTCGGCTTCGGAAGAGGGATCGAGCTCGGGAGCTCCGGTCGGCGCGGCGGCGAAGAGCTGCGAGACCGACGCCGTCGATGCCGGGGCGCTGCGCGCCACCGGCGTCTCCTGCGACCGGGCCCGTCAGGTGATGTACGGGTGGCAGCGGCAGGGCTCCTGTTCCGCCCCGCCCGGTGCCTCGCGGGTCTCCTGCACGACGCGCTCCTACCGCTGCACCGGTGCCCGCACCGATCGCGGCACCGCGGTCAGCTGCGCGCGCCCGGGCCGATCGATCGCCTTCATCGCCGAAGGCGACTAGTCCTCTCAGGAGTCGACGGGCGCCGCCGCGAAGCGGGCGGCGGGGTCGAAGAAGAGCGCGAGCCACATCAGCGGGGCAATGGCGGGGGCCAGGAAGGCGACCGGAATCGAAGCCAGGAAGACGGCCGCGATGTAGATCGAGCGGAAGCGCTGTTCATGGTGGGAGCCGGGGTCGACCGAGGTGAGCCCGGCCCGGCGCGCGTCGGCCGCCATCCACATCCCGACCACGACCACGGCCGTCAGGTTCGCCGCGTAGAGGACCACCGCCGCGGTCTCGCCGCCGTACTCGCCCAGCACCTCGCTGGTGAAGGGGATCAGCACGATCCAGGCGAGGTAGAGGAGGTTGAGCCCGATCAGCCTGCTGTCGAAGGCGGTGACCTCGCTGAAGAAGCGATGGTGGACGAGCCAGAAGCGACCAATCACGGCGAAGCTGATCGCATAGGCGAGCAGGTTTTCCCGCTGCTCCCAGAGGGCGTCGGCGATGTCGCCGCCGGCCAGGTCCTTGGCGATCCCCAGGTTGAGGACCAGCAGCGTGATCGCGATCGAGAAGACGCCGTCGCTGAAAGCGACGATCCGCGAGAACTCAATCTCGTTCCCCTCCCGCCGCTTCGACTTCCTCTCCTTGGCCACGCGGGGATCATCGTTCCCGGGCGCGACGGAACCGCGAACCGATCCCTCTTAGAATGGCCGAGTTGCCGGCGTAGCTCAGTTGGTAGAGCACTTCATTCGTAATGAAGGGGTCCCCGGTTCAAGTCCGGGCGTCGGCTCTGAAGAGATCCCACGGGTCGTCTACCTTTATTGGCATGAGCAATGCCCTCCATCTGACGATTCGCTACGAGGACGCTGGCGATGGCTGGTTGACCGCGCAGGTGGCCGAGGTACCCGGCGCGAGCAGCGAGGGCAAGACGCGGGAGGAAGCCCGGGCAAACGTCATCGACGCACTCGACGTTCTGCTCACTCCCGACGAGGAGCTTGCGGGTGGGGCACCCGCCGAGGGCAGCGAGTCGGTGACGCTCAAAGTCGCTTCGTGAAGCGACGGGATCTTGAGCGGCATCTGCGCGACCACGGCTGCCGATTCGCCGGAGAGGGCGCGCGCCATGCAAAATGGCACGGGCCAGAAGGTAAGGCGTCGACGGTCCCCCGCCATCGCGAGATCAAACCGGGAACGGCCCGAGCAATTTGCCGGCAGCTCGGCGTTCCGGTGCCTTCTTCGGTGGCCTGACCCACCCCATGCGCCGGGGAGTCATGGAGACAAGGCCGAGTGGATCTGGGCCTCAACAGTTGGCCAGATCACTCGGGCCGTCGCTAGGTTGACCCCACCAGCCGCCAGTGGATCTCCCTCTAGGAGCGCGAGCAGGTCATCGAACTCCTTCGTCTGGACATCGGCACCTACGAAGAGCTTGATCGTCACGAGGCCGCTTCTGACCTCCTGAAGTTTCTCGCGGCGGACCGCCTCGGTGACCTCCATGATCAAAGCCTGATCCCAAGAGGTACGCGTTTCGCGGTAAATCTCGATGCCTTTACGCCGGTTCTCCTCTTTACTCTTGCGACGGTCGGAACGCCACAAGCTGATAGCGCCTATCAATGCGGCTGCGATCACCACGGCTACTCCCACAACTGCACCCAGGCTCATTCATCCCCACCCGACCAGGACTGGCCAGGGGTTGCCCACAATCTCATCGGCACGGCGATCCCTGACCTCTGGTTTCCTCGGTAAGGCAGTTACCTCTATCTCTGCCGCCGTTTCGTGCAGGGGGAGTTTTGGCAGCTCGCCCTCCCGGACAGCATCGGGATCAAGAGTGGATAGCCAGTCCTCCGTCCTCCCAACCACCTTTTGGAGACTGGAAAAGTGTTTTGCGTCTCCAGTTGGTTCAACGCTGATCCAGACGAAGAAGTTTTTGTTCCTCAACCCTGCATTGAGAGCATCGCGCAGTTCATGGTGCAAGGCAATCTCGTCCGGGTGGCCCGCTCGATAGTTCACTATCCAAGCCTAGCTTGCCGACACCAACGCCGAGCCACAATCGAGAGCGGCAACCTAGTCTGCCTGCGATAGGGCTCGATCTGCACTTATGGTCAATGCATGGAATCTCAAGAGGAAATACAGGAACACGTTGAGCGAGATTTCGACCTTGAGCTAGCGGCGATCCGCGCTCTCGATGTGACCTCAGATCGGCTGCTTGACCTCTGGCCACAACAGCGCGGCATAAGGCGCGAGGGCGACCGGGTCTTGGCACTCTCGATTGCGCGGGGGACGACGACTTTCAAGGGGACGATTCGGCTGATCGAGGGAGGATTTGGACGTGAGGCACTGATGCTGAATCGCTCACTTTTCGAGGGAATGGCGGTTGCTCATTGGGTAGCGGCCAATCCCGAGGATGCAGCGAGGCGCTTTGCGCTAGCGAACGAGCATGAGATTCATCTAATGAGGGAGAAGGTTGAAGCACTGCATCCGGAGCACGATGTCCCCGACGGACCCAGTCAGTTGAGCGAGGAGGACTTAAAGGAAGCGAAGAAGCTGTTTGGGCAGGACAACCAGCGTCTATGGACCGGGCACCGCACTATTTGGGATCTAATCAACGATGTCGAGGACCAATGGGAGGAGCCAGGGCGCTCGGCTCTCCGCCTCTACCTTCAACACGAGCACGGACGTAATACGAAGGAGATGCACGCAACTGCAAGCGCGATCTTCGGGCTTGGCTCTCGACGCCGCCGCGATCGGAGCAGATGGCCGCCCGGGAATCTCAGTCAGGATTGGACCGGGTCCAGACTCGCTTGACGGGGCGCTTGTCGGAGCATTCTTCAATCACAGCAACCTCTTGTCGTTGCTCGTCAGTCATTTTGAGCTGGGACAAGAGGCTGAGGAAGAAATAGAGCGAGTTACCAAGGAAAATCAATACGCCTTTGCCGTCATCGATCCAGATCAGGCGCACGAGGCGGGTCGCAATGATTCCTGCCCCTGTGGCAGCAGCAAGAAGTACAAGAACTGCCACTGGGATCGCATTCGCCGCACCTCCTGACGGCAACGTCCGCATCGTCGCCGCAAAAGCATCAATTGACTAGGGGGACGGCGGCGGCTCCAGCACTTCGATCGCCTCGTGGTTGGCGATCCAGATCTCGGTGCCGGTCTTGGCATCCACGGCGCTCTGGACGGGAGCCGGCTTCATTCCCTGTAGGTCGTGCAAGGTGCGCCTTATGACCTCCTCGGCGAGGCCAGACTTGCGAGCCACCGCGGCGATCGTTCTCTCCTCAGAGGGTGCGTCTGGCTCACGCGCCATGAGGGCGCCGAGAACGATCCGCTCGTTGGCGCTCAAGTTGCTCGGCTTGGACATGCCTACCCCGTAACGGCTTGCCAACTGAAGGACCGGCGCGCCTGGGCAATGCGGTCCCGGGCCGTCGTCAGTGGGCCAGATTGGTTGGCAGGGGGATCAGTTGCCAGCAGATCAAGGCACCACTGATATTCCTCCGCCAACTGCGCCTCAGTGGGAAGTGGGCTGGGTACCCCGTCGCCCCAGCGAACAAGCATCTGGTTGATCTGTCGAGTAGCGCCCCCGATTCGAAAAGTGTAGAGGCGGCCGTCAACGCTCGGACAAACCGTGTCCCGAAATATGTCCCCAACTGTGCAGATCTGCCCCGAACTCAGGCGAACTCCTTGGACGGAATCGCGCCTAACTGGCCCAGATTCGGCTCTAAAATCACGTTCGTAATGAAGGGGTCCCCGGTTCAAATCCGGGCGTCGGCTCTTTTGGCCGTCCTTGGCGGTCGGTCAGCCGTCGTGACGGCGGCTATCCGGCAACTCGCCGTGAGCCGATTCGAGATCGGCCAGATCGACGAGGTCCCGTTCGCGTCCGACAGTCCGCTTCATCGCGACGAGATCGGCCAGGGAGCAGATCGGCGCCTCCACACCGTCGACGCGACGAGTCTCGGCACGCGCCAGAAGATCCGAGAAGGGGAGCGCAGCGGCAGCCTCCGAAAGAAGATCGAGCTCACCATGCGGGGTGGACAGGTGGATCGTCCGATCTCCAGCAATCCCATCCTCGGGTACCGGTGAGCCGTCGGGTCGAGTGGCACCCCATTTGTCGACCAGGGAGCGGATCCCCTCGACGTTTTCGGGGTCGGGGTCGAACACCGCATCGATATCGCGCGTCGCCCGCACGACTCCGTGCCGAATCAGCGCGATTCCTCCAACCAGCACGTAGCGGACGCCTGCGCCGTTGAGATCGTCGAGGATGCGACCGAAGCCGGTCAACGAGCGGACGCGAGCTTGGCGGCTTGAACGCTTAGCGCGATGCCCTTCGCGAGCAGCTCGTCGGGGTCCCGAGAGGCGTCCTCGATGAGACGGTATTGACGCCATTCCTCACCTGCTCGAGCATCGTCGCCGCGGCTCTCCGCCTCGCGAGCGCGAGCACCAGCCTCCATCAGCCGGCTTTCTGAAGACTCCTGAGACATAAAGGGCAGGATAGCCCCGCGGCTAACTGGCCCAGATTCCAGCTCTAGAACCGCGGTCGTAATGAAGGGGTCCCCGGTTCAAGTCCGGGCGTCGGCTTGAAGCTCTTGCGGGTCCGCCGGGGTGGTGTCTCCGCCGGTTTTCGCACTGCGGACGGACCGGAAGATCGGCATCGCTCCCCACTGGACCACCACCTGCGTCCCGAAGCCAACCGCGAGCGCGGTGAGCAGATCGGTCTCCGTCCCCCAGGTGCTGTCGTAGAGAGGGGCCGTGTAGGCGAGGGTGGCGCCGACGGCGAGCACGATCGTGATCAGCCAATCGAGCATGTAGAGCCGCTGCAGGAGCTGTTCGCTGGGTGACGGCTGGGTGCTGATCTGGCTGTGCGACTCGAGCTCTTGCGACTCGTCGGCAATCCCGGCCCAAAGGTCAGGCGGTTCTTCGGTCACGAGCTCGGCGCTGGCCAGGAAGGCCTCGAACGTCTCAGCGGTGGGCGCGTCCGCATAGCGATCCAGCGTCGGAACCAGCTTGGTGGCGTCGCGCATCAGCTGTGACAGCTGCGCGTATAACGCGGACATCCCCGCTTCCGACTGCGCGTACGCAGGAGAGTCCGCATCGATGATTGCGGAGAGGTCCAGCAGGCCAAGAGCGATGCGAGCGGTCTCGGAGAGCTTGGGGTCTGCTTCCGCGCGAGCGACTTTCGTCCAAGCTTCCAGGACCAGGACGTACCAGCGGCGATGCTCGATGCATTTCGCGGCCAGCGTGCGAGCGTCCGCGTCCGTCTTCGGCGTGGCTCGCCGCAGCCCCTCGAGAAATTCTTCGGTGACGGTGGCCAGTTTGGTGGATGACCATTCGGCGCCTTTGCGGTCGGGCACTCCCCGGCGCCGAAAGAGGGCCTGGAGCTCTCGCGCCGGACCAAACACCAGAAGCCAGCGGTCGATCGTGCTGATCGCCGCATCGACTTCCGGAGCGAGGTCTTCGAGATCGTCGTCGCTGCGGGCCCGCTTCAGATTCGTATAGAGGCCCGCCACGCCCTCCACCTGGGACACGGCAGTCCATTTTCGCTCCAGCCATGGACGCGGACCCATCTCCAGCGTCATGTCCCAGAGAAGCTGCGGCTTGTCCGCCGCGCTGTCGTACTGCCCTTCGAGGCGTTCGATCGCATTCTTCAGCCGGGTCCGCAGCAGAGCCCGGGTACGCGCGGTCACAGAAAAGGCAGGCAGCAAGCCACCGAGGATGGAGCTGAGCAGCACCAGCCCGATCGCGACGATCAGAGCCCTGCGCGCGTGGAGGGTGATGGGAAGGTCTGGTGCGCCCTCGCCCGGGCCCAGGACGAGCGTTCCCTTGTACTCCCCAGGACTGGCGTCGCCTACGGAGATCGTGCCCGCGACCTCACCGTCACCAATCCGGCGAAGCTCCTCAAGGGTGACCGAGACACGGTGGCCTTCCTCGTTTCCGAGCAGCACAGACTCACTGAAGGGGGGGTTCCGGTCGACCAGGGCCTCCGCCCCGGGACCCATGAGGTTCACGGTGTCACCGCTCTCGAGATCGCCGCCGGTGACCTGAAGCGCGAGCGGGTTCGGCTCGAAGGTGACTCCATCGAGCGACTGGAACTCTGCTTGCACCGGCGCCACGATCGCCGGTGAAGAGTCTTTCGACCCCTTTGGGGTCCCGTGCAGGCGCATCACGAGGCTGCCGTCGAGCCAGTTGGGCGACTCGCCTCGCGGCAGAGTGAATTCGAGCTGAAGGGACAGGGACTGACCCGGCTTGACGATCGGCCCACCCCTGGGGAGGGCGCTGACCGCCTTGACCGGGCTCTCCGCGGCAGCGATGAATGCGTTGAACCGCCCGCCGTCGGCCCGCATGTAGGCGATGGTCAACCGGCCGGGTTTGGTTCCGACGTTGCCGGCGGTGACCAACAGGTGACCTGCGTGGTCGCCTGAACTTGCCGGCAGCGGTTCGAGGCGAACCGTCTGGACACTTTCTCCCGACACATCCAGAGAGAGGCTGAGATTCCTACCGCCCGCGCCAGAAGGCGCCTTCGCACGAGCCGAGCCCACCCCTCCGGCAAACGCGAGGATCGTGGCGATGAGGATGACGAACGCGAGCTGGGTGCTCGCACCTATGGTGTGGGTAGGTCGCTTAATTCTCCTTATATTAAAGATAATTCCCCCATGTCAAGAAAACGGAAAAGGATCTTTCGAAATGCGTCCTCTGCTCTCGATGGCCTCGGCGTAGACGCCGTGGAGGGTGCTCGACGGTGGTGAGGCGACAATTTCGTAGGCCTCCGCCATCGCCTGCGCGAGCGTCGCCTTGAAGGTGCGGCCGTGCCAGGCGTGGGCCTCAGCGGCGCGGCCGACGTGGAGATGGACGAGCTCGTGGAGCAGCGTCTCGAGGATGTCGCCGGGGCGGACTCCGGGGTAGGCCGTTACCGAGAGGCGGAACTCCGTTGGCACTGCGAAGCCGAGGCGGTTCGGGCGCTTGCCGGCGCGACGTACCTTGAGCTGGGGCCGCCGCTCGGCGAGCGGGCCATCCGCGAAGACGTCCAGCGCCCGCAGGCTGTCCATCTCTTCGTCGAGGGGGACCCCGGCGACGAGATAGTAGGACCGGGCACGAGGGCGGAGAGCCGGAGCAGGTCGGGTGACGCGCCTGCGGCGCCTGAAGAGCTTGGCCGCCATTGAGGCTCAGTCTCCTAAACCTGGCAATTGGGGCACCAGTAGGTGGTGCGGTTGGCGTCACCCTGGCCGCGCGAGGCGATGCGGCCAGCGCAGGCCGGGCAGGGGCGGCGGGCCCTGTAGACGGCGTAGGAGTGGCGGCCGGAGGCGACCGCCTGCTGCATCTGCGAGCGGGCGGCCGCGAGGACGGCGCGGAGCTCCTCGTCGTCGAGCTCGCCGATCGATCGCCAGGGATCGATGCGGGCGGCGAAGCAGGCCTCGCTCTTGAAGATGTTGCCGATGCCGGCGACGAGGGTCTGGTCGAGGAGGGCGTCGCCGAGGCTGCGGCCGGGGTCGGCGCGGAAGGCGCCGACGATGGCGTCGGGGTCGAGCTCCGGGGCGAGGATGTCGGGGCCGAGACGGGCGAGCTGGGAATCGCGGGCCAGGCGCGCCGCCGGGATCAGGCGCAGGGTCGGGCCGCCGAACTGGACCGCCTCCCACTTCTCCCCCGCCAGCACCGCCCAGGCGGAGCGGCGGGGCTTGCGCCAGGAACCGCCGCGCGGGTAGACGTGCCAGGAGCCGTTCATCCCCATGTGGCTGTGCAGGACGAGGTCGCCGAAGCGCAGCAGCAGGTTCTTGCCACGAGCCTCGACACCCTCCAGGCGCCGGCCGTCGAGGCGCTCGACTCCGGCGGCGCGCCCGCGTGGATTGGGCGCGGAGGCCGCGACCGTCTCCCCGGTCAGGGCGACGTCGAGCCGCCGCGCCGCGCGCAGGATGGTGTCGCCCTCGGCCATCGATCAATGATGACCGGCGGCCGGCTTCGATCACGTTCGCCGGACTACCGGGCGGCGAGGGCGGGAACCAGCCGCGAGCGCAGCGCGAACACGGTGACCTGGACCGCCAGCGCCACGATCAGCGCCGTCGAGAAGGCGGCGGCGATGCCCATCTCCGGCAGGGCGATCGCGAGCAGGAAGCAGAAGGTCGCGAACCCGTAGAAGCCGATCAGGAAGTTCCGCTGCAGGATCCTCACCTGGTCGGGACCGCCGTGCGCATGGGTGAACACGGCCAGCACGCTGGTCACGATCGGGAATGGCGCCAGGAGCCCGCTGAGATTTGGCCCGAGGGCACCGGAGGCGGTGGTGAGCGCGACGACCAGGACGAGCGCGGCGAGGGCGCGGGCGGGCAGATCCCACCAGGGCGGCGTCTCCAGGGGCGCGAGCGGGCCCGACGGCGCCGCCAGCAGCGCCAGGCCGATCGCGAAGCTGGCTCCGGTCAGGACCAGGGCGAGGGCGGCCGGCGGGTGGACGAAGCTGAGCAGGCCCACGACGACCAGGAAGGCCGCCCAGCCGGAGAAGACACTCGGGCCCGGCCCGACCAGCATGGCGATGCGCCCGTAGACGACGACGAACGTGGTCAGCGCGATCAGGCCCAGCAGGGTGCCGGCGGCGGCATCGGCTCCGAAGGCGCGGCCGTGGAGCAGGGTCAGCACGAGCAGGATCGGGCCGGCGACGACGGGCAGCCCACCGAGAACGCCGGCGGCGGCGACGCCCCACCTCCGCCCGGCAAGGGAGACGGCGACGACGCAGAGCGGCGCCAGCAGGATCTTGGTCGCCAGGAGGGCCACCGGCACACGCTTTCAAATCCGGCCGGGCACGACGCCGGCGGCTAGATTTAAGCGATGGCTCATCGACGAATCGACCCACTTGGCCGCCGGCTGACCCTGACCCTCGGCGCGGGCCGGGTCGCGCTCGGGGCCGGGGCCCTGTTCGTCACGGGCCCGACGCTGAAGGCGATGGGGTTCGGCGGTAGCGACAGCTCCGGCCGGGCGCTGGCGAAACTCGCCGGCGGTCGCGACCTGGCGTTGGGACTGCTGACGCTGGCTTCACGCGACGATGCGGCGGCGCTGCGGACCGTGACGCTCGCCGCCGCCGTCCTCGACGGGGCCGACGCGTTCTCGCTCGGCCTCGCCGCCCGCGATGGCGAGAGCCGCCGCGCCGGGCTCGGCGGCGTCGCCTCGGGAGGCGCCGCGGCGCTCGCCGGCGCCTGGGCCTGGCGCCGGCTCTAGCGAGTGCTCAGCCGTTGCCGTTGGAGCCGGCGCCGACCGCCGGCTGGAACTCGTGCGACTCGATCACCCGGTCGATCAGGCCGTACTCGACCGCATCGGGCGGCTGGAAGAACTTGTCGCGTTCCATGTCGTTCTTGATCTGCTCGCGGGTCTGGCCGGTGTGCTTGACGTAGATGCCGTCGAGCCGCTCGCGCAGCTCGAGGATCTCTTTGGCGTGGATCTCGATGTCGCTCGACTGGCCCTCGAAGCCGCCGCTGGGCTGGTGGATGAGGATGCGGCTGTTGGGCAGCGCCATCCGCTTGCCCTTGGCGCCGCCGGTGAGGATCAGCGAGCCGGCCGACATCGCGATCCCGTAACAGATGGTCTGCACGTCGGGCTTGATGAACTGCATCGTGTCGTAGATCGCCAGCCCCGCGTAAGCGGAGCCGCCGGGCGAGTTGATGTAGAGGCTGACGTCCTTCTCGGGATCCTCGGACTCGAGGTGCAGCAGCTGGGCGATGATCAGGTTCGCCAGGTCCTCCGTCACCTGTTCCCCGAGGAAGACGATGCGCTGGGCCAGCAGACGGCTGTAGATGTCGAATGAGCGCTCGCCGCGAGCGGTCTGCTCGACGACCATCGGTACCAGTGGCATGGGGCCTCCGTTTCGGGGATTGACTGCGCCCTTGACCTTATCCAGGACGGCACGCCGGCGACTGGCCTGCAATCTCGACTGCGATTAAGGGCGCCAGGCCTCGCCGCGCTGAACGCGCTCGAGGCCGACCCAGATGCCGTTCATCGCCACCGCGACGACCTGCTCGCGGGGAACTGCGGGGTGGTCGGCCCACCACATCGCCAGGCCCTGGAGGACGCCGCGGAGGACCACCCAGACCATCTCCACGGTCTCGGCCGACGGGGCCTCGGTCAGGTCCAAGGTGCCGGGCTCGCCGACGAGCAGGGGCGTGATCGCGGCCTGACTGGCGGCCACGACCTCGGCGTGCATCGCGGCGATCTGCGGGTCTCCCGTGGTGTCGCGAAACAGCATGCGGCCGGCGAAGGGGTGCGTCTCGATGTAGGCGAACCACGCGTCGAAGGAACGGGCAACGCGCTGTTCGGGCGGGTCGTCGCCGGTGAAGTGCTGGCGCCAGACCTCCTGCAGGTCGGCGAAGTGGCCTTCGAGCAGCTCTCTATATAGAGACTGCTTGGAGGCGAAGTGGTCGTAGACGACCGGCGGGGTGACGCCGGAGCGGCGGGCGATCTCCTCGATCGAGGCGCCCTGGTAGCCGCGCTCGGCGAAGAGCTCGGTGGCGGCGGCGGCGATCAGCTCACGGCGGGCTGCCGCGGTCAGGCGCTTGCGGGGCTCTGTCGTCTTGGCGGCTCTGGTTGACAACCTAGGACTCCCTAGGTACGGTTTGCGGCGCTTCCTAATGGAGCCTAGGTTAGCCCGCCGAGCAGAGGGAGAGTCGCAATGGTCGTCTCAGTGCACATCACCGACGCAAGTCCACGTGTGGCGGCGGCCGTGCTGTTGAAATCACCGAAGCCGGCCGACGTCCCCGGTTTGACCTACGCCGAGACGACCACCACCGCGGCGCTCGGCGAGCCCCTGCTGCCGCCGAAGAACTTCGCCCGGATCGGGATGATCGCCGCCTGGGACAGCGACGCCGCCCTCGACGACTTCTCCCGCAGCCATCCCCTCGCGGAGCGATTCGCCGGCGGCTGGCAGGTGCGGCTGCAGCCGCTGCGCGTCTTCGGCGCCTGGGCCGGGATGCCGGGGCTGCCGGCGCAGGCGCTGCCGGTCGACGACGAGGAGCCGGTGGCGGTGCTCACCCTGGGGCGCCTGCGACTGCGCCGCATCGCCGCCTTCCGTCGCAGCGCCGCGCCCGCCGAGCGCGAGGCGATCGACGACCCGGCGCTGCTGGCCGGGACCGGCCTGGCCCGCCCGCCCCGCCTCGTCGCCACCTTCTCGCTCTGGCGCAGCGCCGCGGCGATGCGCGAGTACGCCACCGGCGGGGGCGGCAACCACCGCGCCGCGGTCCAGGCCCACGCCGCCCAGCCCTTCCACCACGAATCGGCCTTCGTCCGCTTCCGCCCCTACGCCTCGCGGGGCAGTTGGGGCGGCCGCGACCCGCTCGCCGGTCTGATCGCGGCGACCGCGCCACGCACGTAGCGCCGTGCCCGGGCTCAGCCCTCGACGAAGTGCCGGAGCTGCTCGGCGACCAGCTTGACGTGGCGGCGCCTGACCTTCGGGTCGTCGAGGTCATGGCCGAGCGAGGCCATGAAGGTGGTGCGCTGGGTCAGCGGTGAGAAGGTCAGGGAGACGAAGAGCAGCACCGCGTCGGCGACCCGAAAGGCCCGCAGGCCACGCTTGCGCGCCACCGCGCGAAGCCCCCCGAAGGCGTCCTCGATCGCATGCGAGTCGCGCGGCGCCCCGCGCAGGCGGCCAGCGCCGGCCAGCTCCTCCCGCTGCAGCAGGCGCAGGAACGAGGGGCGGCGCAGGAGGAAGTCCATGTAGCCGGAGGCCGCTGCGGCCAGCGCCTTCTCGAGCGACCCCCCACTCTCCCCCGCGCTCCACTCGACCAGTGGGCGAAAGGCGTCGCGAGTCGCCTCCTCGCGCTCGGCGAAGACGCACTCCAGCACGGCCTCGTAGAGCTGCTCCTTGGAGCCGAAGAAGTAGCTCGGCGTTCCCCGCGAGAGTCCCGCCGCGACGGCGACGTCGTTGAGGCTGGCGGCGTCGAAGCCGCGCTCGGCGAAGAGCCGCTCGGCGGCGTCGAGGATCGCCGCGCGGCTGCGTTCCGCGTCGCGGATCTTCTCGCTGCTCCTGGGTGCGGTGACGGCCATCTCCCCACTCATGTTATATGACTTGCTAGACGTTCAGCTAACTAACGCATGCAGCCACCCCCACCCCTCCTCTACTACGACCTCGGCTCGCCCTACGCCTACCTGGCGGTCGAGCGCGCCGCCGCCGTCCTCGGCGTCGAGCCGCGGCTCGAGCCGGTCCTGGTCGGCGGGATCTTCGTCCTGCGCGGGCACGGCAGCTGGTCGCAGACGGAGGAACGGAAGATCAGGATTGAGGAGGTCGAGGAGCGAGCCCAGCGCTACGGCCTGCCGCCGCTCGCCTGGCCCGCCGGCTGGCCCAACAACACCCTGAAGGCGATGCGGGCGGTGATCTGGGCCGAGCGCCTCGGCGCCGGGGAACGCTTCGCCCGGGCGGCATTCCGCCGCACCTTCGCCGCCGGCGAAGACCTCAGCCAGCTCGACGTCCTCCTCCACGTCGCCGGCTCGGTCGGCCTGCCCGCCGCGGAGCTCGCCGTGACGATCGAAGAACCGGCGACGAAAGAGGGACTGAAGCAGGCGACCTCCCAGGCCTGGGAGCGCGGCGTCGTCGGCGTCCCCTGCGTCGGCGTCGGCGAGCGGATCTTCTACGGCGACGACCAGCTCGAGGCCGCCGCGCGGACCCTCGCGGCGACGGCCGGCTGAGCGGGCCTCAGCCCCGCGCCTGACAGGGGTTGAGGAAGTTGCCCTTCATCAGCGTGCCGTCGTCGAAGCCGAACTGACCCACGGCCTGGAGGCGACCGTCGGGGCAGCGGGCGTTGATGTAGCTGTGCTTGACGCCCCTGTAGGTCCAGCGGCGGCCGATCCGGATCGAGCCGGAGATGGGGATGCCGGCGCCGCCGGCGATTTTGGGGATCTTGGCGTTGACCCGATAGCCGTAACGACCGTTGTGGATCGTTTCGATCCGGACCGGGACGACGAAGGCGACCGCGACCGGAACCGTCGTGTAGAAGTGCGCGAAGACGGTCGGGTCGCCACCCTTGCGGGGCCCATTGAAGATGGTGATCGGCGAGGAGACCGGGATCGGCGCCTGTTCGGGGAATTTGACGATCGCGTGGCCGAAGCCCTTGCCGACGATCGCCCCCGGGCAGATCTTGCGCGCCTGCGGCACCGTGGTCGCCTGCAGCTTGGCCGAGGTGCAGACGGGCAGGCCCGCGGTCTGGACCGAGCCGTGCTTGTCGAATTCGAATTCGATCGTTTTGAGGATCGGCGGCAGCGTGCCGTCGACCGTGCCGAGATGCCCCTTGCCGAAGATCGTGATCGGCGCATCGACGTTCTTCGGCAGCGCCGACGGCGTGAATCCGCCTTCGCCGACGACGAGCAGGTTGCCGGCCTGGATCCGGACCTTGGTGATGCTGCTCGCCCCCAGCGCGATCCCCGCCGCGGCGAAGATGACCACGGCGACGACGGCCACCGCGAGCACGCGAGTGGTTCTCCCGCCCATGGGGTTAGGTTAGCTCCCCTTGATGTGCTCGGCAGCTATTCGGCGAGCCTCCTCGGCGCCAAGGTAGGGCGTCAGCACGAACTGAATCACCTCGGGGACGAGCGCCGGCAACTCCGCCGCGCGGCCCAGGTCGACTCGCTGGGCGACCAGCATGACGATGCCGCTCGCCATCGCGTGCTCGGTGATCTCGGGGAGACGGTCGTTCTCTGGACGCTCCTGACGACCCAGGGCCAAGCCGCCACGCAGATAGGCGATTAGCCGTTCGTGGCGGACGATGCCTTCCGGGCCGGCTGCCAGGGCGTCGTTTGTGAGCGTCTGCGCTGCGCTCGGCTCGGCGGCGGCGAAGCGCAGGCCGGCGCGAGCTGCGGCTGCAACCCTTAGTGGCCATGCCAGCTGCGCCATCCAGGCCTTCTCGAGCTCCACCTGCAGGCCAGCGAAGGCGCCCTCGAAGGCACTGGCGAACTGCTGCTGATTGCCGCTCGGTTCTTCCACTGCCAGCCCGGCCTCCCTCTAGGCCGGGCATTATAAACACCAATGTCTAGTAGCTGCGCCGGCCCCCCGGGGTGTCTGGAGAATGACCTTAAACTCGGCGACCAGGGCCGCGTTGAGCCCCTCCAGGTAAGACGGGTCGGAGACCTCGCGCGGGTCGGAGATCGCGTGGACCCGGGTCGCGGTGGCCGCCTTCAGTGTTTTGGATCGGGCGAGAGCGCCCTAACCCCCCACCCGGCAGCTCCGCACCACCGTCGTCCGCAGCGTCTGCCCGTTGGCGAAGCCGTAGTGGGCCTTGGCCAGGGGGAAGACCGCGCCGGGGAAGCCGGCCGGGGCGGCGCAGGCAGCCGAGACATAGGAGCGGGCCTTGCCGCGGTAGCGGTATTGGCGATCGAGGGTCATGTCGAAGTGGCTGAGGTAGGCCCAGCCCTGGGCCGAGGGCGGCAGCTGGGTGCTCATCACGGTGCCGAAGAGCCCGGGCTGTTTTTTCAGGCGGAAGGTGAGCACGAAGGCTCCCGGTGGGTCTTTGGCATAGACCTGGGCCAAGATCAGCTTGCGCCCGTGCTCGGTCGGGCCGTTGAAGGCCAGGAGGTTGGCCTTGACCTCGAAGGAAGCCTGGTTTTCGATGTGGACCTGCACGGTGACGTGACCCGAGCCGACGATCGCGCGGTGACAGATCTTCTGGGCCTCCAGTTCGGTCGCCGGTTCGATCGACTCCAGGCGGCAGGTCGGCAGGCCCTTGTCATAGAGGCGCCCGGCGCTGTTGATCGCCACCGAGATCGTCCGCAGCTGGGGCAGCTGGGCGCCCTTGGTGGCCCTGAAGTCCCCCGCCACCCGCACCGCCACCGGCATCGGCTTCTCGCGCGGCAGCGTCTTCGGGGAGAGCTCGCCGTCGAAGGTGGTGATCAGCTTGCCCTGTTGGGTGATCTCCGCCGAGGCGGGGATCGCCAGGCAGAGCGCGGCGAGAGCAAAGAGGGCGAGCAGGTGGCGGGGGCGCATCAGCTGAACCTCCCCGGGTCGATCTTGCAGTAGTCAAAGCCGAAGGACAGCACCGTGTTGTTGGCCAGGTTGGAGTTGCGGTTGAGGCGGACCGAGAGGGTCTGGGCCTTGGCCTTGTCTTCAGCGGCCAGCGCCTTGCCGATCCTGCCCAGGTAGGAGCTCTCGACTTGCAGGTAGCCGATCCACTTCTCCAGCTTGGCTTCGTCGCTGGGAGGCTGGGGAACCGCCCGCAGCTGGCCGATCGTCTTTTCGAAAGCGCCGACGGCACGCGTGAAGTGCATCGAGGCGGCCTTCAGCTGTTCGGCCTTCACCTGCTCTTTGGCACCAGCGAAGATGCGCTTGTTGGCTTCGGTGTTGTGCTTGCAGATCGGCTCGACCCGAGTGACGTATTCGTCGCGGGTCAGTTCCGCTGCCGCTGCCAAGGGCACCGCTGCCAGCCCCGCCAGCGCTACCGCCATGAAGACCTTCGTTCTCATCGCTACCCCTCTGTGTGTTGGTTCATTGGTTGGAACACCCCTAGGCGGGATGCAGCTCGATCCGCGGCAGCAGCCGCTCCAGCGGTTTTGGCAGCCACCAGACCGCCTCCCCGACCAGCAGCATCAGGGCCGGCAAGAGCAGGAGCCGCACCACGGTCGCATCCAGGGCGACGGCGACCGCCAAGGCGATGCCGAGCTGGGAGACGGTGGAGATCGGCGCCGCCGCGAAGCAGGCGAAGACGGCGATCATGATCGCCGCCGCGCCGGTGATCACCCGGGCGGTGCGCTCAAGGCCAAAGGAGACCGCCTCTTTGTGGTCGCCGGTGGCCTCATAGGCCTCGCGCATGCGAGCCAGGAGGAAGACGGCGTAGTCGACCGAGAGCCCGAAGACGATCCCGAAGATGCCGGCGGCACCGATCGCGTCGACGTAGTCGTGGCCACCCAGCGGCCAGCCGGCGGGGACGTGGAAGAGCAAGACCAAGACGCCGAAGGCCACCCCTACCGTCATCAGGTTCAAGATCGTCGCGAGGAGGGCCAGGATCGGTGCCCGCAAGAGCACGACCAGGGCGAGGAAGGTGATCAGGGTCATCGCCAAGATCACCAGCGGCACCCGGGTGCGGGTGACCTGGTTGTAATCGGTCAGCTGGGCGGCGCCGCCGGCGACGCCGGTGGCCATGCCGCTGCGCTTGGAGAAGTCGGCGGCAAGTTGGCCCAGGCGGTGGTCGACTCTTTCCGATCCGGCGCTGTTCAGCCCATAGCGGGGGACGATGAGGATGTTGGCGGCCTGGCCCGAGCGCTCGAGGTCGATCGCCTGGGCGGCGCGCTCGCGCTGGGCGGGCTCGGCGCCGTCGAGCGCGGATAAGACGAAGTAGCCCGAATCGAAGAGGTGCGGGGAGGCGTGGAGGAGCTCAGAGCGCTGGGCGGCGATGCCCTGGGCCTGGGCTGAGACCTTGGTCGCGGCTCCTTTGAGCCCCGACTGCAGGGGCGCGGAGCGCTCATAGCCTTCGTTCAGTCCCGAGGCAAGCGACTGGTTGGCGCCCTGCAGGCGAGCGAGGCCGGCGGCCAGCGCTCCCGCACCGCCGGCGAGGCGATCGATGCCGCCGCCGAGCTTGGAGGCGCCGGCGGCCAGCTGTTCGGTCCCGTCGGCGAGCTTTTTCCCACCGGCGGCGAGGCGGACCATGCCGGCGTCCAGGCGAGCGGCGGCGGTGCGCAGCGAGCGCACTTCGTCGCGCGCCCCGGCCAGGGCCAAGACCAGGGCACTGGCCTTGTTGGCGCTCTGCTTTAAGGCCGGGTCTGATTTGGCCAGCTCATTCAATTCAGAGCGCAGCTCCCGCGCCCGCGCCAGGGAGCCCTTGCGCAGCTGGGGCAGCAGGTCGTGCAGGCCGAAGGCGACCGACAGCGAGCCGGCGCGGGCTGAGTCCTGCCCTTCGGCGAGCTTGGCCGAGCCCTCGGCAAGGCGCTCGATCGCCGCCGCGGCGCGGTTGCCGCCGCTGGCCGCGCGGCGCAGGCCGCCGGCGATCTTCTGAGCCCCCTCCTGGGCACGGCCGGAGCCGGTGGCGAGCAACCCCGCGCCCTGGGCGGCTGACTGGATCCCGCCGCGCAGGCGCCCCACCCCCGCCCCCGCGCGCCCGAGCTTTGGCCCGAGCTGCTTTAGGCGGTGCAGGCGGCGCTCGCCGGGGCGCCCGAGCAGGGCTCGCCCTTTGTCTTGCAGGGTGGCGGTGCGCTTGGCGATCTCCTCGGGCCCGATCACCGCCCGCACCCCGGGCTGGGCGGCGAGGAGGCGCTGGAAGGAGGCGAGCTTTGCCAGGTCTGCCTTGGAGGTGATCGGGCCGTGTTCGGTGGCGGCCACGATCACGAAGAGGGCATCCCAGCCGGGGCCCAGTTCTTGGGCCAAGAGCTCGGAGTCCTGACGGGCGGGGTCGGAGGTGGGCAGCTGGGAGGCCGAGGGCGGGCCGGTCTTGATCGCCAGCGCCGGGGCGGCCAAGAGCACCAGCGCGGCGGAGACGAGGATCGCGACGGCGCCGGGGCGCCGCAGGGCGGTGTTCAGCAGCGCCGGGGTGTGGGTCTTGGCGGCGGCGGGGCGCCCCAGCCGCCAGCGGTCGAGGTTGGGGCCGAGCAGGGAGAGCAGTGGCGGGGCGAGGAAGATCGAGGTGATCAGCGAGATCGCGGTGACCAAGATCGCGGTGCCGGCGAGGGAGAGCAAGAGCGAGCCCGGCAAGACGATGACCGAGACCGCCATCGAGGCAAAGAGCGTGGTGCCGGCAAAGAGCGTGGTCCGCCCGGCGGTGCGCCGGGTAGCCCGGGCGGCCTCGCGCGGGGGACGCCCGGCCGCCAGCTCCTCGCGAAAGCGCGAGACCATCAGCAGGGCGTAGTCGACCCCGAGGGCGAGCCCCATCATCGTCGCCACGGTGACCGAGAAGGCGTCGATCCGCAGGTGCTCGGAGGCGATGTAGAGGACGCCGCGCGAACAGAGCACCGTGATCGCCCCGAAGCCGAGCGGGATCGCCGCCGCCAGCGGCGAGCGGAAGACGACCAGCAAGACCAACAGCAAGAACGGGATCGCGATCAGCTCGGCGCGCTCGGTCGAGGAGATCGAGCGCTCCTGGATCGCCCGCGAGAGCGAGGCATAGCCGGTTTGGTTGGCGCGGACCGGGGCGTGGATCGTGCGGGCCATGGTCTCTTCCAAGCGCGGGACAGCATCGGCGACCGCGCTGGCGGAGTCGGTGTGGAAGTCGGCGAGGATGAGCGCCTTGTTCGGGGCCGGGCGCAAACGCGCCAGCGCCTGCCCGTCCCAGGGGGAGAGCGTGGTCAGCACGGGATCTCGGCGCAAAGCGCGGATCAGCGCTGGGCCCTGGCGATCGAGCGCCCCGGCGGGGCCGCGCAGGAGGATCGCGAAGGGAGCCGAGTCGCCGAAGTGGGCCGCCAGCAGGTCGGCGCCCCGTGCCGAGGGGGTGCCGGGGACCGACAGCGAGGTCGGGGTGAGGCGGCTCTCGAGGCCCGCGCCGAGAATCCCGAGGATGGCCACCGCCACCGCGGCGGCGGTGAGGGTGGCGCGGGGGTGGCGGAGCGTTAGGGGCGCTCGGCCCCTAACGCCCGCCAAGGAGCTTGCTCCGCACCCTGTTCTTGGCGCCCTTTGCCTTTGACTTCTTGTGCTTCTTGCGGGTCGCCTTGCACTGGCCCTTCAACGGCGGCGAGGAGTTCGCCAGCTTGCCGTTTTGGCCTTCCATCTTCACCTTCGCCCGGTTGGTCTTGCGACAGATGTTGGTCGAGTTGACCAAGAGGCCCTTCTTGCCGCCCTGCATCTTCAGCACGAACTTGGATACCGGGGCGTCGGGCACCAGTTCGAAGGTGTTGCGGATGCCGCCTTTGATCGAGTCGATGCGCCCGGCCAGGTTGACTTCGATCGGCTGGGAGGCCGGGCCCTTCAGGGCCACCACCAGGTCGGGCAGCTTGTTGGAGGAGGAGCGCAGGTAGACCGGGCCGCGCAAGGGCTCATCCAGGAGCGGCGTGATCGCTTCGGCTTCCCCGTAGACGGCGCCGGCCGGGCAGGCATTGGCGGCGAACTGCACCCGGGTGCAGACGGTGCGGATATGGGACTGATCGAGGAACTCCGAGTGCGGGAGCGTGACCGCGACCCGGCCGATGTTGGCCTGGCCGGCGGGCTGGGTGAGAACCGCGGTCAGGGCCGGGTTTTTGTTGCGCTTGACCCCGCCCTTGAGTGAGAACGAGAGCTTGGGCGCGAAGGCCAGATCCGAGCAGGAGCCGACCTGGAAGCGGTTTGACGGAGTCGCGGTGGCGCCCGAGCCGCCCTTCAGCGTGGCCGAGGCCGACATCGGCTCACAGGAGGTCGGGTTGAGGATGAACTGGGAGCGATCGACGTTGATCGCGACCGAGCGCACCTTCAGGGGGATGCCCTGGAGGATCGTCGGGATCTGGTCGGACTTGGCGGTCAGCTCGGTCGTCTCGGGGTTGATGTAGAGGGGGGCTCGGACTACTACGGTGCCGAGGTCATAGGGGCCGGCCAGGGCTGGGGTGACTACTACGGAGCTGACCGGGGCGCCCTTGTAGGGGCCGGCCAGGTAGAGGGTGCCGCCTACGTGGATCGGTTCGCTACCGACCCCGGCGGCGGTGTCGACACTGCCGAGGCGGGAGTTGGCCGGGCAGCTCGAGTTGGCCTGCTCCTCGCGGCCGCTGCGGCCTTCAGCCGCTTGGATCTGGGCCTCTGAGCAGTAGTCGATTCCGGCGAGCTTGCCGATCAGGCCCTTGGGCAGGGTGAAGTCGAGGCTGCGCAGCTCCTGTTCGCCGTCCTTGCGGTTGACCTTGACCACGAGCGGTGAGTAGGCGCCGGCCTTCGTGCCGGTGGTGCCGGCTTCAAAGGACGGGGAGAAGGGACGGGCAGAGGCTGAGCTCGCGCAGTTGGAGTTGACCGTGAAGGAGTCAGTGGTCTGCGCCGGCGGGCCCGATTCAGGTGCCGACCAGGGGGTCCAGGTGGCGGTGGTGTTGTAGGTGCCGCAGACTTCGGGGGTGGCGAACTGCGAGCGTGGGCCGCCGCCCCTGATGTTCAGGATCAGGTCTTCGAAGGGCAGCTGCGGGTTGTTGTTGAAGGTGACCGTGAGCTGGCCGGTTACCGGGTCGGGGACCACCTCGCCCGGGAGCTTGATGATCACGCCGGTCGGCGGGTCGTTGACCACGAGGTAGACGGCGATCAGCGAGCCGAAGGGGTTCTCCCCTTGCGCGGCGAGGTAGAGGGCACCCTGCAGCGGGTTGTCGAGCAGTGGCGTCTTGATTTCCGCGTTGCCCAGTTTCGAGGCGTCGGGGCAGTTGGGCTGGGCGTCGGTGAAGCGCATCGGGGTCGGCATCGGGAAGCCCTTGCCGCGGTAGCCGATCTGGGCCTCGGTGCAGGTCGCCAGGCCGTTGGCCGAGGAGGGGTTGAGGTTCATTCCCTCCGGGAAGCGGATCGTCGAGTCCTTGAGCTCGGGGGTGACCAAGCCGGCCGGGTCAGTCAAGCCGGGCTGGTCGATGTGGAGGTGGTTGAGGGCGCCCACCGGGGTGGAGCCCTGGGTGCTCGTCGGCCGGAAGCTAAAGCCGACCTGGCCTTTGCCGGTGCTCGGGTCCTTGGTTTCGAATTTGAGGGCCTCGCAACCGACCAGAGGTGGCTGGGGGAGCGTCAGGGTCGCGAACTTGTTCGGTTCCTGGAAGCTGTTGGCTTTCGCCCGCACCAGCGGCGGGTTCTGCCGCGATTCGGCGCAGTTCACCGGGTTCGTCAACAGCGCCTGGCCGTTGCCGAATTTCGGCACCCCTTCGAAGGCGGTGTAGACGCCGTAGATCTTGTCGATGTTGGGGTTGTTGGGACCCGTCAACCGGATCCCGAAGTCTTCTTCGCTGTTGACGCCCGCCACCACGCTCTGCAGCGGGAGTCCGAGCCGGGTCGTGAACTCGGCCGCAAAGCCCTTCGGCGGGATGTCGTTGTAGAGGCGCGATTCGAACGGCAGGCTTTCCGCGAGTTCGCCGATATAGGGGTCGAGGTTCCCTACCGTCATTTCTTCGGTGCACACTTCCGACGAACCGGTACCGGGGATCACCACGCTCTGTGGGCAGCGCTTGCCGGCCAGCGGGTTGCCGGTGAAGCCCGGCGGCAGGTCGACGCCAACGCTTTTCGAATCGCCTGAGGGCGTGATTTCACCGCCGCCATTGCGCCTGCTGTTGAGCAGGATGTAGGCGGCGCTGGCGAAGGGGTGCCCACCGGCCTGGGTCGAGGGACTGCCGTCGGCTTCGAAGGAGCCGGCCCAAGAGGCCGATATCCCGAAGGACGCTGGCTGCTTGGAGACGACGATCGGCAGCTGGAAGCTGTCCGGGGCGCTGCCGCCGCCCGAAAGTTCGACCTCGGCGCTCGAGCTCGAGGACGCGCCCGACTCGACTTCGATCGGGACGATGATCGTGCGCGGGGCCGAGTGAAAGACCCTCATCGTTTCGCCCGTGGTGCAGGTGACTTCGATGTCTCCGGCGTCACCGCTGCAGGTCCAGCTGTCGTTGTTGCTATGGGGTGGGCCGCTGAGGACGATGCCATCTGGCAGCGGACCAAGGTGCGCGGTGGTCACGCCGCTCGAGGGCTCGCCCCCGACATTGGCGGGGAAGATCGCGATTTCGCCGGTGCCGGGGCCGCCGGGGACGGTGGTGAAGACGTGGACGAAGGCGTGTTCGCCGGCCAGACCGCTGCTGTCGGCGCTGATCTCGCTGGCGTTCTGGTTCGCGAAGGGGCCGCCGTAGGCCAGGAAGTAAGGATGCGCCGCGTCGCCGCCAGGACCGCCGCTGACCGTGAGCAGGCCGGGGCTATAGCCGGACAGCGCTTCCAGGGCGCCCTGGACCGTTTCCGCCGAGGCGTCGAAGGGAATCGGCGCCGTGGTCGGGGCCGCTTTCAGCTCGACCGTGCCCGAGGCTTTGGCGTATGACGACAGGGTCAGCGTGTCGGCGCCCACGGCGGCGACCGTGGTGCCGGGTTCGATGCCTTCGCCTGAGACGCCCTGGCCGGCTACAAACTGGCCCGAGGAGGTGGTGAAGCCAGTCGCCTCTTTGCTGAGTCCTTCGTAGATGCCCGCGGTGCTTTCGCTGGCGTTGTCGGAGATTTCCAGGGTGGCTTCTTCCCCTGCGGGGATGACGCCGATGATCGTGGTGCCGGCGGGGATGCCTTCCCCGACCAAGGTCTGGCCGACCTCGAAGGTGCCAGCGAAGGCGAAGTACATTTGTACGATGTTGCTGCCTTCGGTGGTTTCAGCGACGCCTTCGGCGTAGCTGAGCGTCCCGCGCCCTTCGGCCAGGGTCGGGGAGAGCGTGAAGGTGCCGCCTTCGGCTTCCACCGTCACCCGCTGGATCTCAGACTGCTTGGGCGGCAGGTTGGTCGGGCCGGTCACGGCCAGCACCTTCAAGGCGGGCGCGGGCACCGGAGCGGCTTGAGCGCCGGCGGCGAGGACACAGAGTCCCGCAATGGCAAGGATCAGGGCGCGGAGGGTTCCCATCGAAATGCTCCTCAACTCGATCTCGGTCCTCACTTGCCTGCCCTCCGGTTGCCGTTTGCGTGTCGTGCGTTCTTGCCCTTGCCCTTCTTGCCCTTGGACTTCTTCTTCGCGTGCTTCTTGTGCTTCTTCTTATGCGCCCGCTTCTTCTTCTTGGCCTGCGTCTGCTTCTCGTTGGCGGGGCCGGTGAAGGTCGTGCTGGCGGCGCCGGGGACGGCCGCGCCGCCCAGGGCGGCGCCCTGGCAGGAGCCTTCGGCGTCGGCGTTGCAGGGGATCGGCGGTGCCGGCGGTTCGGGGAAGCCGCCGCCCATGCGGGCGTCATAGACGGAGAACCGTTCGTCGCCGTCTTCCCAGTTGAGCGTTTCGGGAGTGAAGAAGTAGATGTCTGAGCCATCGTTGCTGGCACCGGCGAATGCGGTGCCGTACCCGCTGTACAGACGTCCCTGCTGTCCCTCCACCGCACTCGCGAGGCGGAAGAGCTGGCCGTGAACCCACTCATAGATGTTGTTCTGCCCTTCCACGGCACCTGGCGCCAGCGAGTCCGGTGAGCTGAAGAACACCCGCGGCTCGCCGTCGTGCACGATCAGGAACTGGAGCGGATGCTGGGGGCTGTTCGCGGATTGGTACTCCGAAAGCACTTGATAAGGTTCGATGCCGCCCTGCGCAATCGAGGGCTGGTCGTCCTGGCGACAGGAGATACAGATCGTCCCTTCCGAGCCCCCGTGGGCGTCGTAGAGGTAGGCCTGAGACGAGCCGCCACCTTCGTAGCCGGTGACGTTGGCCGTGGCCGGGAAGAGCAGGTAGCGCCCGTCGGGGCTGACCCTCGCGGACGCAGACACACCGATCTTGACCGTCGAGAGATCGAACCCGCGGATCTTGCCGACGAAGCTGAACGCTCCACCCGACTCGCGGTAGATCGAGTAGGTGTTGGCGCTTTCGTTCCCGGCCTGGGTGCTGCCGCGACCCGGCACGAGCTGGGCGCGGGAAACGAAGTAAACCTCGGAGCCGTCCTCGGCGGCGCCGACGAAACCGGCCACCTGCGCCCCGCCGGCGACCTGACTAGCCGAGCGGTCGATCAGCTCTTCGGTTTCCAGGTTGTATTCGTAGAGGTCGATTCCTGCAGAGCTCGATTCTTCGGTCAGGCCGGCGTTGGCGGTGAAGAAGACGTGGGAGCCATCGGGCGTTGCCCACTGGTAGGTGGCGCCTTTGTCAGGCGTTCCCGTCTGCGAAAGCGAGACGTCTCGCACGGTGGCGCCGCCGTCTTCGCGTAGGAAGACCGCTTCCTTGCCGATCTCTTCGAAGTTGGGACTGGTCTGACGTTTGGCGCCGAAGAAGAACCTCGAGCCGTCTTCGGAGACCTGACCTTGAGCGACGTCGCCGGTGGCCGCCGCCACCACTTCTTCGCCACCTGGACCGGGGACGACGCCGACGTTTCGCAGCGCCCCTTCGTCCCATTCGTAGAGGCGGGTGCCCCCTCCGATGGAGGAATCCGCTCCGGCAATGCCGGGGTAGTGGTAGGGCGACCTGAACAGGACCCTGCTGCAATCCTCCGCGGCGTCAAGGACGGTGTAGTTGTCCCTTCCCGCTTCAAATTTGAGACCGGAGTTGTCCGGTGCCAGCTTGCTGACGGCGGTATAGGAGCCGTCGGGGTTGATGCGGTACAGATTTGAACCGCCGTTTTCCATAGCCAGGCGCGTGCTCGGGTCGTCGGTCAGTGGCTGCGGGCTCTCCAGGAAGCCGCAGGAGAGGTCGTTGGAGAGAAATTGGGTGTTGCTGGACACGCTGCCCACGCCGCCCTGTTCGTTGAGGGCGACGATCGGACTGCTGATCTGAGTCGAGTCCCAGCCGCTGGAGCCCCGCGTGCCACGGTAGAGAACTTCCCCGGCTTTGGTCGCCTCCGGGTAGCCGGCTTCGACCACGTAGGCGAGCGCGCCCGGGCTGGTTGCTGCCTGGAAGTGCAGCTCCGAGGGCGAGAAGGTTTCTCCCGGGATGGCGACTGGACCGGCTTCCTTGCGTGAGACCAGCTCGAAGCAGCGGTCCTCGGGCAAGCCGCAGGAGTTGAGCGTTTCGACGATCTGGTCGGGGCTGGCGGTGGTGCCGGCGCTGCTCGAGGCGACGATCCGGTAGTGGTAGGCCTGGCCCGCGGAGAGGTCGTTGAGTTTTGCGCTGACGCGAACCGGTTCGTTGCCGCTGCCGATGAAGGGTTCGAAGTCGGCCGGGACCTGGTTGCCGTAGCTGGTGGTCGCCCCCCATTCGATGCGGTAGGAGGTGCCGAAGCCGCTGGGCGTGATCTTTCCTTCGACGTTGGCCGTGACCTGGCTCGCGTTGAGGGCACGGACTTCGGTGATCCGCGGCGGGCCGTAGGTGTTGAAGGTCAGTTCCTCGGCTTTGATCGTCCCGGCGGAGTTGGTGGCGACGAGACGGTAGCGATAGGCCAGGCCGCTCTGCAGGCCGCTGATCGGGGCTTTGACGGCGTGGGGGAAGTAGTCGGGAGAGATTGCCGCGGCGCCTGGCTGGCAGGGCACCGTTTTTTCGAAGCTGGCGCTGGTCGAGAGCCCGTATTCGAAGCTGCAGGCGGTGTACTGGTCGCCTTCGGGGCGAAGGGTGCCGTTCAGGGTGGCCGTCGTGTCGCCGATCGCGGTTGCCGCTTCGGAGACGACGGTTTCGGCCGTGACAAAGGTCTGCGAGAGGGATTCTTCGTAGCCATTCGCGTTGACGGCGAAGAGCCGGAAGCTGTAGGAGTGGCCGTTCGGTTCCAGCCCCGAGAGGTTGACGTGGACCGGGACCGGGCTGTTGCCTTCGCCGATCGAGGCCGGGCTCTCGGCACAGGGCACTTTGGTGGCCGGGCCATTCCCTTCCTGGTATGAGAAATAGCATTCGGTCACCGGCAACCCACCTGGATTGATCGTGCCGCTGAGAGTTGCTTTGGTGCCGATCACTTCGCTGGCGGGATTGGCGGTGACGACGGGGACGGGCGCCGGGGTTCCGTAGACATCGAGAGCGGTGACGCCGTGGCCGACGATGACTTCGCTTGAGCCGTTCAGTGCGAACACGTTGTTGAACTCGGAGGAGACCAGGCGCCCCACCTTCACCGGTTTGGATTCACCCGTCGCTTCGAATTCCCCGATTTCTTTGGCTTCGGCGATAGCCGACCCCGTCAAGACGGTCCCGGTGTTCGGGTCGACGGCGAGTGACCCAAACCCGTAGCCCTCGGCGAATTCGTACTTCTCCTCACCAGTTTCCCTGTCGATCTCGGTCACGTGAGAGGTGCCGTTGTTTAAGGCATAGGCCACGAAGAGAGAGCCGGCCGACGGGCCGACACCGAGGGCGAGAGGCCCGGCCAGGCCCCTCGACAGAACGAAGGTGATCGCCAGATCCGTGTTCACCGGCGGGTTGGCGCTCGGGACGAACTTGACGATCGCCCCGGCGGAGACGTAGACCGCGCCGGTCTCGTCCACGGCCACGCCGCTGACACCGCCCGGGAAGTTGGTCAGCCCGGCCTTCGTGAGCTGACCGAGGAATTCTCCGCCGGCGGAGAAGATGTCGACCAGGTTGTCCTCTGGCTGGGCCAGATAGATGTTGCCGTCGGTGGGGCCGCCCGATTCGTCGATCGCGATCTGGCTCGACTCGAAATTCAGGTCGAGTTCGTTCTGCGGCGTCTGGTCGCAGGAGGCCGGTTCTTCCGCGCAGGGTTTGCCGTTCGCCTCTTTGCCGTCGATCACGTTGGTGCCGAGCGCCGCGAAGGGAGCCGGCGTGCCGTCGGCGTGGTAGCGCTTGAGTTCCTTTACGAAGCGGTCGCCGACCAGGACGTTGCCGCTGTCTTTTTCGACCGCGACCGTCGAAGCCCATTCGAAGCTCGGCTGTGCCGCCGAGCCGAAGGCTTCCTTGAACGGGCGCTGGGTGAGCGCGCTGGCGCTGGGGACGAAGACGAGCGCGAGCAGCGCGGCGAGGGCGACGAGGATCAACGAGGCGGTACGGCTGTTGCTCCTGGCGCCGGTCGATGCCGTGCGTGCAGCCTTGGAGTGGCGATTCACGTAGCTCTCCTTCTTTCCTGGCGCTTCCCGAGCGCCGTCCCTGTTGTCCCTGTGTCTTGCTGTCCCTGGACTGCCGATCGGCTTCCCCTCGTTTTGAGGGGTGTACATCCGTGTGTACCGATCTGGCGAGATTAAGACACATGGGTGTCTGGAAGTCAAATGAGAGTCAGGATTTCCCTGCAAACCAAGGGTTTTAGGGGTAGACAGCAGCGTTTGCAAATGAGGGATAGAGCCCAGGCTCGAGCGCTGCTGGAGATCCTTCCCGCAGAGCAAGCGCAGGGCGAAAATGGTGGTCGACGCGCTGGGCGCGCCGTTGGCGGCGGAGCTCAGTGCGGGGGAGAGCTGGGCAAGCCTGCCCGAGAACATTTAAACGACCCTGTTGCCCGCTTAAAGGTAAGTCAGCGGGATATCAAAGGGGGATCACGAAGATGCGCTGCGAGCCCCTTTTATTCCCTTGACGAGCCAGCAGGCGATCATGCCTTGGCGCGAGATGAGCGCGGTGCTCACGTCCCCTCGCCGTCGAACTTGTAGCCGACGCCGCGCACCGTCACCACCAGCTCCGGCTTCTGGGGGTCGCGCTCGACCTTCTGGCGCAGGTTGGAGATGTGGACGTCGCAGGCGCGCTCGTCGCCGTCGAACTCGGTCTGCCAGAGCTCCTCCATGATCTTGGCGCGGGGGAAGACCTCGCCGGGGCGGCCGACCAGGAGGCGCAGGAGCTGGAACTCCGAGCGGGTCAGGTTGACGGGGATGCCGCGCACGGTGGCGACGTGGCGGACGAGGTCGATCGAGACCACCCCGGCCTCGATCTTGACCGCCTGGGCGAGCGGTGAGCGGTCGAGCTCGCGGCGGCGCAGCTGGGCACGGACGCGGCCGAGCAGCTCGCGGACCGAGAAGGGCTTGGTGACGTAGTCGTCGGCGCCGACCTCGAGGCCGACCACCTTGTCGACCTCGGCGTCCTTGGCGGTGAGGACGATGATCGGCACGGCGCTGCGGGAGCGGACGTCGCGGCAGATGTCGAGGCCGCTCGGGCCCGGCATCATGATGTCGAGGATCAGCAGGTCATAGGGGATGCCATCATCGAGCAGCTCGCTGGCTTCATCGCCGTCGGCGGCGGCGGTGACCTCGAAGCCCTCCTGGGTGAGCGCGTAGCCGACCGAGTCGCGAACCGAGGGCTCGTCGTCGGCGATGAGGATGCGGCCGCTGCTCATGTTCGCTGTCTATTCATGTTCGCTCTCTATACATGGGCATGGTCAGGCCACCGGGGTCGGGCTCGGCTGGGCGACGGGGAGGCGGACCCAGAAGGTGCTGCCCTCCCCCTCGACGGAGTCGGCGCCGATCTGGCCGCCCATCACGTCGACCATGCGGCGGGCGATCGCCAAGCCGAGGCCGAAGCCCTCCTGCTTGCGCGACTCGCTGCGCCGGTAGAAACGCTCGAAGACGCGCTCGATCTCCGCCGCCGGAATCCCGGTTCCAGTGTCTATGACCTCCAAGATGACCTCCCCCTCCCCGTCGTGCCGACCGCGCACGGTAACGGTCCCCGGGGGTGGCGTGTTCTTGAAGGCGTTGGTCAGCAAGCCGATCATCACCTGGCGCAGCAGGGTCGGGTCGCCGGTGGCGGCGAGATCGGCCTCCACCTCGACCTCCAGAGCCACGTGCGGCGGCGGCTCGACCGCGGCGACGACGTCGCGGCAGGCCGCCGGCACGTCGACGATCTCGCTCTCCGCGGCGCCGCGCGACTCGACCCGGGCCAGGGTCAACAGCGACTGGGTGAGGCGGCTCATGCGGTCGGCGTCGTCGGCCAGGCGGGAGAGGAAGTGGTCGCGGTCGCGCGGCTCGTTCTTGGCGCCGCTCTGCAGAACCTCGATCGCGCCGGAGATCCCGGCCAGCGGGTTGCGCAGCTCGTGGGCGGCGTTGGAGACGAAGTCGGCTTCGGCGAGCTCGCGGCGCAGCTCGTCGGTGCGGTCGCGCAGGACCGCCAGCACGGCGCGCTCGTCGGGCAGTGAGCGGGCGGTCATCGCGTAGGCGCGGTCACCGATCCGCAGCGCCGGGTGGGCGGAGAAGCCGACCTCCGAGGCACGGTGCAGCTGCGGCAGCACCACCTCGGGCGGCGTGCCGGCGACGTCGAGCAGGAGCGAGGCGGCGCTGTTGGAGAAGCGCACCGGGCCTTCGAAGTCGACCACCATCACAGCATCGGTGAGGCCGTCGAAGATCGCCGCCAGCTTGTTGCGGTCGGCGGTCAGCACCCCGAAGCTCTCCTTCAGCGAGGCGCGCATCGAGTCGAGGGCGCGGGCGAGGTCGCCGATCTCGTCCGGGCCGGAGACATTGAGCGGGGCGTCGAAGGAGCCGCCCGCCATCTCCGCGGCGGCGCGGGCGAGGCGGACGACGCGGTGGGAGATCGCCACCGCGATCAGGAATCCGGCCAGGACGCCGATCAGCACCGCCCCGATCAGCGCCTGCTGGTTGTCGCCGAAGAGGTAGACGGCGGCGGCGGTGATCAAGCTGACCGCGGCGAAAGCGCCGGTCAGCCAGAGGCGCATGCCGATGCGGGGACCGACGGCGCGCGGCTCGGCGGGCATCTCGGGCGCAGAGCTCATGAAGGTTTACTAACACAAAATCAATCCATCCTCCAGGCGGGCGGCCCCGGCGACGCCTGGCCTTCGTGGGAGAATCGATCTCGTGCGGACTCTCGTCTTCATCCCCGCCTGGAACGAGGAGGCCTCGCTGGCCGCCGTCGTCGCCGACGTGCGCGAGCATCTGGCGGGCGCCGACATCCTCGTCGTCGACGACGGCTCGACCGACGCGACGACGGCACGGGCGCGTGAATGCGCCGTCCTCGTCGCCACTCTCCCCTTCAACCAGGGGCTGGGGGCGGCCCTGCAGACCGGCTACCTCTACGCCCTGCGCGAGGGCTACGACTGCTGTGCCCACCTCGACGCCGACGGCCAGCACCCGGCGGCCGAGGTGGCGCGCCTGCTCGCCGAGGTCGAAGCGGACCGCGCCGACCTGGTGATCGGCTCCCGCTACCGCGACCCAGCCGCCGTGGTCGAGAGCGACGACTACAAGCCGACCTTCTCGCGGCGGATCGGCACCGGCGTCTTCCGCTTCTTCCTGACCCTGGCGACGCGCCAGCGCTTCACGGACACGACCAGCGGCATGCGGGCGGCCAACCGGCGCGTGATGAGCCTCTTCAGCGAGAACTACTCGCCCGACTTCGCCGAGATCGAGTCGCTGCAGCTGGCGGTGCGCGAGGGGCTGCGGGTCGAGGAGGTGCCGGTGCGGATGCTGGAGCGGGCCGGCGGCAGCTCCTTCCTGACGCCACTGCGCTCGGCCTTCTTCATCTTCAAGGGAGTCGTGGTGCTGCTGGTCGGTCAGTTCCGCCCGCGCCAGCACGCGGAGGCGGAACGATGACCTGGCTGCCCGCCGCCGCCCAGGCCACCCAGGTCCACCTCACCTCGCAGACGCGGATCGTCGCCGCGGTGATCGCGATCTTCTTCATGTTCCTGATCCTCGACCTGATCCGCCGCGACCGCCTGCAGGAGCGCTACAGCGTGATCTGGTTCGTCGCCGGCCTCGGCATGCTCGCCGGCGCCGCCTTCCCCGGCCTGCTGGAGCTGGTCGCCGACGTGATGGGAGTTCGCGACACGAACGTCGCCCTCTTCTCGATCGTGCTGCTGTTGCTGCTCGGCCTGGCCCTCAACTTCAGCGTGATCATGTCCCGCCAGGCGGCGCAGATAACGCGGCTGGCCCAGGAGCGGGCGCTGGAGAAGGCAAGGGAGCAGGCGAAGGAGGATCGCAACGGCAACGGCAGCTCAGGCGAGCAGGCGCTCGAGCCTGAAGAAAAGCGCTTCTAACGCCAGCTCCTCGGAGACGTTGAGGTCGAGGCCGCGGCGGGTCTCCTGGACCCTCTCGACGGCACGGCGGGCAGTGGCGGGGTCGAGCCCGCTGCTCTGGGAGCGGAGCTGGTCGAGACGGTCGCGGTTGAAGACCACGTCGTCGGCGCCGGCGGCGATCGCGGCGAGGTCGCGGAACCAGGCGGCGCAGAGCTCGAGGCCGAGGTCGAGGATCTCGGTGCGGCGGCGGCGGCCGGCGCGTTTGGACTCGTCGGCGATGTCGCGGACGGTGCGCTTGAGACCGGCTTTCGACTCCTCCTCGAGGACCTCGCGGGTCGCCGCTTCGACATCCTCGCCGGCGGCTTGGGCGCGGTCGAGCAGGCCTTTCCAGGGAGCGGAGGCGACCTCGCCGGAGACGGCGGCGGCGGCGCAGCGCTCGACGTCTTCGCGAACCTCATGGCCGCGCGGGCCGAGCAGCAGCCGCGCCCGCTCGAGGTCGCCGGCGCCGAGACGGGCGGCGGCGGCCAGCTCGGCCGGCGCGGCGGACTCGGCGGCCAGCTCGGCTTCGAGGACCTCGGCCGAGAGCGGCGCGAAGTCGACCGGCTGACAGCGCGAGGCGATCGTCTCCAGGAGGATCTCCGGTTCGGAGCTGAGCAGGACCAGGTGGACGAAAGCGGGCGGCTCCTCGAGCGTCTTCAGCAGCGCGTTCTGGCTCTCGTCGCGCAGCGCCTCCGCCGCCTCGATGACGAAGACGCGCTTGGCGCCTTCGAAGGGGCGGTAGACAGCGGCGCGGATCACCCGCTCGCGCACCTCCTCGACCAGGTGCTGGGCGCCGCGCGGGGTCAGCCAGACCAGATCGGGATGCGGCGAGGGATCGAGCAGGGCGCGGCGACGCGCGTCATCGGGATCGTCGGCGCCAGTCGCGAGGATCTCGGCCGCGAAGGCCCGCGCCGCGGCGCGCTTGCCGGCACCACGGGGCCCGCGGAAGAGGTAGGCGTGCGAGGGCTCGCCGGCCAGCGCCGCGCTCAGCGCCTCCCGCGCCCGCGCCTGATGCTCAGTGCTCTGCTCGAGAACGGTGCTCACTCACGGCCTCCATCACCCGCGCGTGGACCTCGTCCACCGTGCCGTCCGCGTCGATCACGGCGACCCGGTCGCTGGCGATCACGGCGATCTCCTCGTAGGCTCGCGCCACGGCGCGCTGCAGGTCCAGGCCCTCGGACTCGAAGCGGTCCTTGCCGTCGGCGCGGCCGAGGCCGAGCTCCGGCTCGACCTTCAACAGCAAGGTCAGGTCCGGCCAGAGGCCGTCGGTGGCGGTGTCGCAGAGGCCGATCACCTCCCCCACCCCGAGCCCGCGCGCCGCGCCCTGGTAGGCGACGCTGGAGTCGGAGAAGCGGTCGGAGACGACGGTGCGGCCGTCCTCCAGTGCGGGCCGGATCACTCGCTCGGTGAGGTCGGCGCGGGCGGCGCAGAAGAGCAGCAGCTCGGCCAGCGGCTCCAGCGCCACGGCGGGGTCGGCGAGCAGGTCGCGGATCCGCTCGGCGGCCTCGGTCCCACCCGGCTCGCGGATCGCCACCGTCTCCGCCCCCAGCGCCTCGACCAAGAGCCGCGCCTGGGTGCTCTTGCCGGACCCGTCCACTCCCTCCAGGGAGATGAACAACGCCTAGACCTCAGCCTTTGGCCGCGGCTTTGGCGCGTTTGCGCCCGCGCGTGGCGGTGTCTGCTTTGGAAGCTTTGACTTTCGCTTTTTTGGGCTTGGCCGGAGCGTCCTCGTCGCCTACGACCGGCGGTTTTTTGCTCATCGCCGCTTTCGCGGCTTTGGCGGCTTCGCGCTCGGCGCGCCGTTTCTTCATCTCCTGCATCGACTCGCAGTCGTCGTTGAGGCAGAGGTTCCAGGGACGACCGCGGAAGGGGACGACTTTGAGGCGCGGCGTCTGCTCGCAGATCGAGCAGCGGTCTTCGAGCTTGAAGACGTCGCCGCGCTGGGGCAGCGGGAAGGTCTGGTCGCAGGATTTCGGATCGTCGAGGGTCCAGCCGCTGCAGCCGACGAAGCGTTTGCCCGATTTTTTGGCGCGGATGATCCGCAGCATGTGCGGCGAGCCGTCGTCCTTCTTGCGGCCGGCTTCTTCGCAGACCTTGCAGGGGCCGAGGACGCGGTCTTCGTCCATCCCTTTCCAGATGACTTTGGCGAGGTCCTCGCGGCTGCCGTCGATTTCGGTCCAGGTCTTGTGCAGCAGGTCGCGGCTCTCGCCGACGACGGTGCCCTTGGTCATCTCGCCGGCGGCGATCCGGTCCATCTCCGCCTCCAGCTGGGCGGTCATCTCCGGCGTCGCCATCGCCGGCACGAAGTTCTTGAAGGCCTCGTAGAGGGCGATCCCGGTCTCCGAGGGGACCGGCGGGTTGCCGAAGACGTAGCCGCGGTCGAAGAGCTTCTGGATGATGTCGGCGCGGGTCGCCTTGGTGCCGAGGCCGCGCTCCTCCATCATCTCGATCAGTTTGGCCTGGGAGATCCGCGAGGGCGGCTGCGTCTCCTTGTCGACGATCCAGGGCTGGCCGTCGAGGTCGAGCTGCTGGCCCTCCTTCAGGGCCGGGATCTCCTCGTCGGCGGAGCGGGCGTAGGTGTAGATGCCGGCGTAGCCGGGGTCGACGACGACCGAGCCGCGCACGAAGTAGGTCTCCGAGCCGGCCTCGATGTCGGCCCGGGTCGACTCGGTGATCATCGGCGGGCTGAAGGTGGCGAGGAAGCGGCGGCG
>Ga0193706_1000118_pt1 | contig 56439 bp, 46 predicted proteins | sample U3c1metaG_FD_160130 | JGI IMG/M metagenome (GOLD analysis project Ga0193706, IMG submission 160130) | Soil microbial communities from a riparian zone of the East river system, Colorado, United States - U3c1 | ecosystem: Environmental > Terrestrial > Soil > Riparian zone | place: USA: East River...
CGCGCCGTCCCGAGCTGGAGGGTAAGCTCGTGGTGATGATGGTCTGCGATACCGGCGAGCGCTATGCGAGCACGCCACTCATGTCGGCCCTCATCCGCGGCGCCTGAACGGCGATCCGACCGCGCGATTCTCCCTGCCGGGCGCGGCATCCATGAGTGGCCGGAGAACGTTGGCCCCAGCCCCCGTCTCTTGCAGACGTTGGCGGAACTGACTATGGGCCGTGGTCTATCCTCATGTCCAATCCGCTCGTATCGGAGCACGGCCCTGCCGCCTATGCGGCATTGTTCGCATCCAGCGCGATCGGCATCGTCATCTGGAAGGACGAAGGCGTCATCGTCGAGGCGAACGGCGCGCTCCGGACCCTGCTCGGCTTTTCGCACGACGGCGTGCTGCCGGGCCAATCTGTCGACGAACTCGTCTCCCCCGAACAGCGGGCACGCTTTACGGCTTCACGGCGCGAGATCGTCGTCGACCGGGGCTGCCGTGTTTTCGAGGTTTTTTGCCTGCGTAAGGATGGTCGGCGAATCCGCACGCTGGTGGCGATAGTGGGAGCCGCTCCTCCCGCGCAGGGAGGCCTTTGTCTTTTCTTCGACGCCGACACGGAGAACGCGGCCGCCGGTCGCGAGCTGTCCGATCGCATGGTGTCGCTCGGCCAGCTGGCGGCCGGCATCGCCCACGAGATCAACAATCCTCTGGCGTATGCCATGGGCAACTTGAGCTTCGCCATCGAGCACCTGCAGGGCCTCTCTGACTCCACCGCCGAGCTGGCGACGGTCCTGGCGGCCCTGCGCGACGCCCTGGAGGGGGCGGAGCGCGTCCGGCGCACGGTGCGCGACCTCAAGATGTTTGCCCGTCCGGAATCGGATCGCCAGGGGACGGTCGATGTCGAGCGCGCGTTGCGCGCTGCGATCTCCATGGCCAACATGGAAATTCGGCACCGTGCCCGCCTCGCCCTCGACTTCGATGTCGTGCCGCCGGCTCAATCCAACGAATCGCACCTCGCGCACGTCCTTCTGAACCTCTTGCTCAATGCCACCCACGCGCTGGCGGACGCAGACGCACAGAGGAACGAGATCCGGGTGACGGTGCGGCATCTGCCGAGCGACCGCGTCATGGTGGAAATCAAGTGCTCCGGGCAGAGGGCGGCCCCGTCGGCCGAGACGCTCGACCCGTTCCCCATGAGCCGGGTGCGCGAGAGCGCGGGGCTCGGCCTCGCACTCTGCCATCGCCTCGTGAAGGACAGTGGGGGGGAGCTCTTGGTCGAGAACCACCCCGACAACGGCCCGACCTACAAGATTCTCCTTTTGCCGGCGGGGGAAGGGACTGACTCGGTCGTCCCTTCGCCGCCGCGGCGGGGAGGGAGCCTGCGAGCGCGCGTGCTGGTCGTCGACGACGAACCTCACATCGGCAGCGCCATCGCCCGCATCCTCGATCCGGCGCACGACGTGACGGCGGTGTATACGGCGCGTGACGCCGTCTTGCGGCTCGAGCGAGGCGAACAGTACGACGTCATCCTGTGCGACATCTTGATGCCGCAGATGAGCGGCTATGACCTTTATCGTTCACTCGAACAGATTGCGCCGCACTTCGTGAGCCGCATCATCTTCATGACGGGGGGCCCCTTCTCCACGCGCGGCGCTGGCTTTCTCGACTCGGTGCCGAATCAGCGCCTCGAAAAGCCGTTTTCCCCCGAGGCGCTGCGCACGCTGGTCCAGCGCTCGCTGCAGTAGCGCCGCTCGCTGCAGTAGCGCCGCACGCACCATCCTCGGGCGCGATGTCAGCCCGCGTCGTCTCCGGAATCTCCGCTGTTGTCGCTCACCGCGTCGGGTGCGCCGTCGTCGTCCGATCCGCTGTCGGCGTCGGCGACGATGACGTCCGTCGCACTGTCGTCGGTATCGGGCGCGGCGGCCTCCCTGCTATCCCTCGCGTCGTCCACGACATCCCCTATCGCGCCATCACGCGCTGCCCCACCTCGACCGCCGCCTCCTCCGCGGCCACCCGTGCCGCCGGCACCGCCGCGGCCACCCGTGCCGCCGGCACCGCCGCCAGCGGCACCCCCTCCACCGCGACCCGCATCGCGGCCGGTATCCGTGGTGGCATCGACCGATCCGCTGTCTGCGCGGCCTCCGCCGTCGGGTGGACGAGCGCCGTCGGCCCCGCCACCACCGTCGACCGGACCGCCGCCCGCTCCTCCCGCACCGCCGGTCCCACCGCCGTCGGGCGTCGAGCCGCCGTCGTTCGTATCGAAGCACGTCCACGGAACGTTGGTGCTGCAGACGCAGAGGTCGTCGCCATACATGCAAACGAGCATCGGAGCCGGGCAATTACGACCCGCGATCGGCTCGACAGCTGGACACCCTGGTGTTGGCCCCGGAGCATCGGCCCTCGCGTCCGACGCATCGCCCGGTGCGCCGCCGCCCCCCGCGTCGGGGAAACGTCCCCCATCGGCACCGATGTCACTGTTGTCGCTTCCACCGCAATGGACGACAGCCACGGGCGTCACCACGAGAAGCGGCGCAAGGCGCCAAAGAAAAGACTTATTCACGAGCTTTCCCTTACATCATCTACATCATCGCAACGCCTTGCGCACGAACCCCACCCCCATGACGGTGGCGAAATCGGCGAAGAGACATCGAAAAGAACGACGCCTCGAGCGGTCCGCGCTGGCACGCCTCGCCGCGGAATTCCCGCTCTTGGCAATCCCTATCTCAGTGGCGCAACGAGGGAAATGCGATCAAAGTCGGCCCGATCTTCCGCCCGAGCTCGAAAGCTGTCGGGGGGGTGGATTGCGCGATACACGCGTGACGCTCTGTTGCCGACGACCGTGCTTTGACGGATTCACGTGGAGCGGCACCGATCAGGGGTCCCTTGGTGCCGAGGTTTCGCACATGAGCGCGATGGGGAAGCTATCTCGCCCACCCGCTTGAGCTCGCGTCGCGGGCGCGCGAGTTCCTCGCGCTAGGCAGTGCAGTCGTGCGGGCCTCCGGCGGACCCTCGCCTGCGTCGACGTGCGCGCGCTTCGCCCATTCACGCAGCGCGGTCTCTGTTCGATCCTTCGCGACCAGCTTGATGCTGCGGTCGCCGACCTCTGGCGCCCTCGGCGTACGCGAGACGGCAGCCACCAACGTCAACCTCGCCGTCTCCTCGCGCACGACCAGTGCGGGACGGTAACGCTCACCTGAGGCGAACAGGCCACATGACATTTTGGGCCGTCGCTCTCATCAAGAGCCGCCGATCGCCAAAGGGGTACGGAAAAGCCCTGAGGCAGGCGAACGAACATGGGGGGACCTGGGAGCCAGCGTGGTGTTTTACGATTTTTTGCGAAACTGCCCTCATTGGGCCGTCGACAGGGAAGGCGAAGCTCGCTAAGTGCGCGGTGCAGCGCAGTCGCCAAGCCGCACTGCCGCTTTTGCGATCAAACGTTGATGTCCATTCGCCAGGAATGGCGTCCCACGAAGAGAGCTTGCCCCATGATCCTCCATTGCCGATATGAAAGCGCCCGCGACCGCAGGACCGAGAGCGTTCGTGCCCATGATCCCAGCGCGCCCCGGCTCGCTGTGCGATGGCTGTTCCTTCCTGCGTCCGCATTGCTCGCCGTCACGTTGGGTTCGGGCTGCGATTCGGAGGCGAATTGCACCGAAACGGCCACCTGCTCTCCGATCGGTGCCGATGCCAGGGCCGATGGGGACGCGGATCATGGGGAGGCGGGCGGGAATGCGGGTGCCAGCGGCGGCGCGGGATCGGGAGGCGGCGCGGGGGCGGACGCGAGCAGTGGCCGTGGAGGTGCGGGCGGCAGTGCGGGCAAGAGCGGCGGTGGTGCGGGCGGCAGCGCGGGCTCGAGTGGCCGCGGTGCGGACAGTGGCGCGGACGGCAGCGCGGGCACGGGTGGCGGCGGCGCAGGCGGCAGCGCGGACGCGAGCGGCGGCAGCGCGGGCAGGGGCGGGACAGCTGGCGCGGACGCGAGCGGCGGCAGCGGCGGCAGCGCGGGATCAGGTGCAACCGCAGGATCGGCCGGGTTCGCCGGCACCGGTGGCGCCGCGGGCACCGCGACCGTTGATGCAGGGGGCGGTGGACCGGATAGCGGCGTGGATGGAGGCCCGGACGTCGGAGTGCTCTGTAGTCCGAACGCGACGCAGTGTTCAGGCAACGGCGTGCAAACGTGTAACGCGAGCGGGCAGTGGGAGCCTGCGATTGCGTGTCCATTCGTTTGCAGCGGGGGCGTGTGCACGGGGGTCTGCAGCCCGACGATGCAACAGTGCTCGGGTAACGGCGTGCAAACGTGCGGGCCCACTGGCCAGTGGGGAGCGGCGGCCCCATGCGCCGCGGCGACGCCCTATTGTGCGCAAGGGACTTGCACGGTTCCGCCGAGCTGCGAAGGGGGCGGCGCGGGCCAGTCGAACTGCGCGAGCGGCGAGAGCTGTTGCACGAGCCTCACGGTGCCCGGCGGCACGTACAACCGGAGCAACGACGCGAGCTACCCCGCGACGGTGAGCGACTTCCGGCTGGACAAATACGAGATCACGGTGGGTCGGTTCCGCAAGTTCGTCGCGGCGTACTCGCAGAACATGACCGCGTCGGGCGCGGGAAAGAACCCGAATAACCCGAATGACCCGGGGTGGGATACGGCGTGGAACGCGACCCTGCCGGCGGACGCGGCCGCACTGACGACCCTGCAATGCACGGAGGAGGAGGCGTCCCATACCTGGACGCAGAGCGTAGCAGGCAACGAGAGCCGGCCGATTAACTGCATCCCAGGGTACCTGGCGCAGGCGTTCTGCATTTGGGACGGCGGCAGACTCCCGACAGAGGCCGAGTGGAACTACGCAGCGGCGGGCGGGAGCGAGCAGCGGGTGTACCCGTGGGGGTCGACGATGCTAGGAGCCGATGCGAACCTCGCCGTGTACGCCTGTTACTACAATGGGACTGGTCCATGTACGGGGGTAACCAACATCGCGCCGGTGGGATCGGTCTCGGCTGGCAACGGCAAATGGGGGCAAGCGGACCTGGCAGGGAACGTGTGGGAATGGGTTCAGGACACGGACGCGCCTTACGCGGGCACATGTAATGACTGCGCCAACCTCACTCCCGGCATCCGGGTGATCCGCGGCGGGAGCTACCAGGACACCGCGGCGGCACTGCTCTCGTCGAACCGCAGCTCGGCGTACCCGGGGATTGGTCGATTCAAAATCCTCGGGGCCCGGTGCGCGCGGACGCGCTGAGCCATTGGCATCTTATTGCCTCTTGGACTCGATGACCCCCTTGATCATTGAACCCCTCCGAAGTTAAGGGCGGCGCCCTGCTCGGCTCCGCGGTCCGCTACTGCTCGTCGGCCCGCAGCTTCGCTCCTCGCTTCTTCAGCCTCGGCCTTGCGGCCTGCGGCTGGCGACGGGTAAGGGCGGTGCCCTTCGGCGTCGCTGCCGTCCGCACCTCGCCGGCCCATCCCCGCCTGCCACGAATTCGCTTGGAGTCCCGACGGCCAGGTTCCCCAGAGGATGCACCTCCGTGTCGAGCCTATGCTCTGCGCCAAAAATGACGTCGGGCTTCGACCGAAGTCGAAGCCCGACGCGCTTCTGTGCCGACTACCGTGCTTACGGATTCACGTGCAGCGGCACCGATCCAGGCGTGCCTGGGAGCAAGGTTGCCGTAATCGCGGTATCGCCTGTAGCGACAGCCGTGGCGAGACCTCGGCTTCCCGCTGCGTTACTGATCGTCGCCACGGCGGGGACCGTCGAAGCCCAGGTCACGAGCTGCGTGATGTCCTGGGTCGTCGCGTCGGAGTACGTGCCGGTTGCCGTATATTGGCGAATATCAGTTGGGTTGATATTTCCACTGGTCGGCGTAATGGAGATCGACGTTAGTGTGGCGGCCGTCACCGTGAGCGTGATCGATCCCGTCACTCCGGACACTGAGGCGGTGATGCTGGCGATTCCCGGGCCAGAGACGCCGGTGGCCAAACCTTCGTTACCCACAGCGTTGCTGACAGTCGCCACCGCCGGATTGTTCGACCCCCAGTTGACCTCCGAGGCGAGCAGGACCTGGGAGCTAGCGTCGGAGTAGTGACCGGTTGCCTGGAACTGCACCGTCGTGCCTCTGGCGATGGTCGAGGTGCCCGGGGCGACCGGCGCGATCGTGATCGAATCGAGCGTAGCCGCCGTGATGGTGAGCGGCGTCAGACCCACGATGGCGCCGGGGCCGGCGGCGCCATACGTCGCCGTGATGTTGAACGGACCACCCACGCTATTGGTCGAGGCAAGGCCCTTACTGAGAGCGGCATTGCTGACCGTTGCCTGTGCGCCCGCCGAGTTCCAGGTCAAGCTCGGATTCGCAGTGAGATCCAACTGCGACATGTCGGTGTACGTGCCGACGGCCCTGTACTGAATCTTCGTCCCATTCGCCACGGTCAGATTCGCTGGGGTAATGGCGATAGATACGAGCGCGGCGGAACTGACGGTGAGATTCGTCGTTCCGCTCACGCCGTCGAACGTCGCGGTGATGACGGTGGTGCCGCTCGCGAGTAGAGTCGCCAGACCCTCCTCCCCAGTGGCGTTGCTGATGGTTGCAACGTTGCCTGCCGACGAAGACCAGCTGGCCTGGGCCGTCAGATCGATGGGTTGGCCGTTGGATAACGTGCCCGTTGCCGTGAACCGCTGTGTCAACCCACTCGGAAGGGTCCGGTTGATGGGGTCCACTTGGATACTCTGCAGCGTGGCCGTCGAGACGGTCAGGTGCGAAGTCCCGACGACCGTTCCGATCGTGGCGGTGATATCGACCTCACCCGGAGAGACGCCTGTTGCCAGCCCCGCCGTGCCGCCGTTGCCGATGGTCGCAACGGTGCTGGGGTCCGGAACAATGCCCCAAGCCACGTCGCCGGTAATGCTCCGCGTCGACGTGTCGGAGTAGGTTCCCGTGGCCTGGTACTGCAGGCTCGTACCCGCGGCGATGGTACGGTTCGCTGGCGTGACCGCGATCGATTGCAGCGTCGCCGCCGACACCGTGAGCACGGTGCTGCCGGAAACTCCGCCATACGCTGCGGTGATGGTGGCTGCGCCGACGTTGTTGCCGGTAGCGAGACCGCGTGAACCGGCGGCGTTGCTGACCGTAGCGAAGCCGCCGTTGCTCGACGACCACGAGGCCAGATCCGTCAGGACCTGCGTCGACCCGTCCGTGTACGTACCGGTGGCCGTGAGCGCCTGCGTCGTCCCCTTCGGGATGCTCGGTGACGGGGGATCGAGCTGAATGGACACGAGGGTCGCGGCGGTGACGGTCAAGGTCGTGATCCCCGAGACGGCACTGGTCCCGGAACCGAGCGTCGCGGTGATGGTCACCGAACCGACGCCAGCTCCATGCGCTAGCCCTTCCGTCCCCACCGAGTTGTCGATGGTCGCGAACGCGGTGTTGGACGAGTTCCACGTCACGGACGCGGTCAGGTCCTGCGTGCTGTCGTCGGTGTAGGTACCGGTCGCGGTGAATTGCTTGTTGGTGCCTTTGGCGATGGTCGGGTTGGTCGGCGCGACGCCGATCGAGCGCAGCGTCTCAATGGTAACGTGGAGGTTCGTTGATGTGGTGATGCCGCTCAGCGTCGCCGAGATGGTCGCATCACCGGGCCCACTGAGACCGGTCGCCAAACCTTGGCTCCCGACCGCGTTGCTGATGGGGCCCACGGCGGCGTTGTTCGATCCCCACGTCACCTGGGTGGTGATGTCGAGGGTCGAGGTGTCGGTATAGGTACCGATCGCCGTAAACTGCTGGGTGGTACCCTTGGCGATGCTGGGATTGGTCGGCTGGATGCCGATCGCCGTGAGGGTGGCCGCGGTGACCGTCAGCGTCGTCATGCCGGAAATGGTGCCGTACTGGGCGGTGATGTCCGTCGCTCCCGCTGCCACCGTGCTCGCTACGCCCTGGCTGCCCGGCGTGTTGCTGATGACAGCCTTGCTCGGATCGGACGAGCTCCAGGTGACGAGGGTGGTGAGGTTCTGCGTCGTGGTGTTGGTCCCGTCGAAGTAGGTGCCCGTGGCAGTGAACGGGACCACGAGCCCTTTGGCGACGCTGTACGGGCCGGGCGTGATGCTGATCGACTGCAGCGCAGCACCCGTGACTGTGAGCACCGTCTCACCGGCGACGGTTCCGACCGTCGCCCGGATCGTGGAGGTACCCGCGCCGGTGCCTGTCACGAGCCCATGGCTGCCAGCCGTGTTGCTAATCGTCGCCACGCTGACGTCCGACGAAGACCAACTGGCTTGCGTCGTCAGGTCTTGAACCGTGTTGTCGGTATACCTGCCGGTGACATGCATGGGCAGCGTCGTGAAGCGCGCAATCGTCGGCGTGGCCGGCGTCACGGCAAGGTTCGTTAGGGTGGCACCGGTGACGTGCAGCGTCGCGGTGCTGGAAACGGTCCCGGAGGTCGCGCGGATGACACTGTCACCGACAGTCAGGGACGTGGCCAAACCGGCACCGGTGATGGTGGCGACAGCGGCGGTCTCCGACAACCAGGTGACCTGATTGGTCAGGTCTTGCGTCGTGGCGTTGGAGTACGTGCCGGTCGCCATGAACTGTTGTGTGGTGCCGAGCGCGATCGACGGAGTGGACGGCGTCACCGAGATGCTCTGGAGCAGCGCGTCTGTCACGGTGAGCGTCGTCGTGCCGCTGAGCCCGCCGAGGGCGGCCGAGATCGTCGTCGGGCCGAGAGCAACGCTCGTGGCGAGACCACCCGCGACGATTGTCGCGATACCGGTGTTGCTCGAGGTCCAGGTGACCGTCGAAGTGCCGGAGCCCGTGCTGTTGTCGGAGTAGGTGATGGTGGCTTGGAACTGCTGATTCGTTCCGAGCGCGATCGACCGGTTCGTCGGCGTGACCGCTACCCCGGCGGCCGATACGCAAGCACCCGTGGTCGTATTGCAATGCGGCCTGTTCGTGGGGCACTGCGTGTCGAGCGTGCAGAAGAGGCCCGCATCGACGTCGGGCGGAGGAAGTGGGTCGGTCGTCACGTCGGGCGGGGGCTGTGTCACGTCCGGCGGCGGCACCGAGGCATCCGCATCCGGGAGGGGCGTATCGGGTCCCCGGTCGGGTGGAGGCTGAGAGGCGTCAGCATCGGGCGGGCGGGGCGCGTCAGCGTCCGGCGTATTGATCGGCGGGTCTACGCGCGGATCTGTCGATGGATCGTTCGTCGCGTCGGGCAGGGTCGTGTCGGTTCGAACATCGGTGTCGCTTCTCGCGTCCGATGGAACCGTGTCGGTTCTCCGGTCGGTTGCTGCATCAGGTTGCGGGTCAGTGCTGTCATCGCCCCCGCAACCGGACATCACCGCCACCATGAGTGCAATAAGCCAGACCCAGCCGAGTCTCACACGAGCCATTTTTATTTCCTCCCTCGCCGACAGTATCGGGGAGCTCAGAGTGCCGGACCTCGAAAAGAAAGTAAACCTGCTTTCGTTCGATCGAAGTCACTTATATAGCGACGTCGCGCGGTTGTGTGGTCGACGCACCCACAATGACGGATCACTGTCGCTACGCGCTTTGCATGCGCAACGACGCGCGCGAAAATTGTCGAAATACTCGGCCAAAATGGCCTGTTTTGGAATGTCGACAGGTGCGTCGGAAAACGATGTCGGTTTACAGTCCACTACCGACAACGCGCGGAGCACTGCCAACGAACGAAGTGTGTGGACGGATCTCGAAATCGCTTCAGAGACGGAGAGCGACCGCAACGCCGTCACGCGTCGGGTGAATGCTCGTCAAGAAACCGCGATGCGCGAAGAGTCGCCTGGTGAATTCGATCACGCCGCGCGTCGCTGGCGAGGCGTCCTTCTCCGGCTCGAGCACGCGTCCCGACCAAAGCACGTTGTCGGTGATGAATAGGCCACCGGGGCGAAGGTGTTGATAAGCGAGATCGACCGTCTCCGGATACCCGTCTTTGTCGATGTCGTTATAAACGATATCCCAAATGCCCCCCGTTCGTACGAGGGCCTCGACCGCTTCCTCGCGGTGATAAGTGATGCGCGACCAGACGGAAGCGCGAGTGAGAAATTCTTTGGCCATGCGCTCGTTGTCCTCGGAGAGATCGGTGCAGTGCACCGATCCTTCCGGGCCCACCGCCTTCGCGAAGAAGAGCGCCGAATACCCGAATCCCGACCCCAGCTCGAAGACTTTGCGCGCACCGATCGCGCGCGCCAGGAGCGAAAGATCGCGCCCCACCAGCGGCCCCACGATGGGAAAGCGCCGCTCTTCGGCGAGCGCTTCCATGTCGCGACGAACCGGATCGCCGTCGTCATAGAGGCGACGGAGATGAGCTTCGATGTCGGGGTTGACGATCTGAGTCATGTTCGCCTCGTCGAGATCAAAATTCAGCGCTGCCGGGCGCGCGAAAGAAGGGGATGACGTCGCGGATGTTCTTCATGCCGGTGAGGTACATCAGCATGCGCTCGAGCCCCAGGCCGAAGCCCGAATGCGGCGCCGATCCGTATTTGCGCAGCTCGAGGTACCACCAATAGGCCTCCTCGGGAAGCGACCCGGCCCGGATCTTTTGGAGCAGAACGTCGTGCCTTTCTTCGCGCTGACTTCCGCCGATGATCTCGCCAATGCGGGGAGCGAGAACGTCCATGGCGCGCACGGTTTTGCCGTCATCGTTGTCCCGCATGTAAAAGGCTTTGATCGTCTTGGGGTAGTCGGTGACGATGACCGGTTTCTTGAACTTCTCGTCGGTAAGGTACCGCTCGTGCTCGCTCTGCAGATCGGCGCCCCAGTGCACCGGAAACTCCCATTGGCGATTGGCGCTCTCGAGGATGCGGACGGCGTCGGTATAAGTGACATGCTCGAAGCGGGACGAGGCCACGTGCTCGAGGGTCGCGAGCACCGTTTTGTCGATACGCTCGTTGAAGAACTTGAGATCCTCGGGACAAGTCTTCAGCACGTGCTCGATCACCGACTTCAAGAACTCTTCGGCGAGCGCCATGTTGCCGGACAGATCGCAGAAGGCCATCTCCGGTTCGACCATCCAGAACTCGGCGAGATGGCGGGGGGTGTTCGAGTTCTCGGCACGGAAGGTGGGGCCGAAGGTGTAGACGTTGGTAAATGACAGCGCGAAGATCTCGCCTTCCAGCTGCCCGCTCACGGTGAGGTAGGCGCGCTTACCGAAGAAGTCGCGCGCGAAATCGACGGTGCCGTCCTCTTTGCGCGGGGGCTTCTCCCAGTCGAGCGTGGTGACGTTGAACATGGCGCCCGCCCCCTCGGCATCGGAAGCCGTGATGATGGGCGTGTGCACGTAGAGAAAACCGCGCTCTTGGAAGAATTTATGCACCGCGAACGAGAGCGCGTTGCGCACCCTAAAGACGGCGCCGAAGGTGTTGGAGCGCGTGCGAAGGTGGGAGATCTCACGCAAAAACTCCATGGTGTGCCCCTTCTTCTGCAAGGGGTACACGGCGGGATCGGCGGTTCCGAAAAGGTGGATCTCCTTGGCCTTGAGCTCCACCTTCTGGCCCGCGGCCGGCGACGCCACGAGCTCTCCCACGACACGCACGCAGGCGCCGGTGGCAACGTCGCGCAGCGTCTCTTCCGGCACGCTGCCCGTCTCGATCACCACTTGCAGGTCGACGAACGTGCTGCCGTCGTTGAGCTTGAGGAAATGCACGCCCTTGCTGTCGCGCCGCGTCTTCACCCAGCCGTGCACCGTCACCGCCGTGCCCGGCGTCTTTTCGAGGACGTCGCTCAGGTACTCGCCTTTTCGAATCATGGTGGAGCCCACATTAGCGCCGTTTGTCAGCTTCTCGCTGTCCGATCGATCACGGCACCGAAGCCATCCCCCGCGCAACCGTCCGACGGCCGAGCTGCGGCGTCGCTTCCGCGCGATTGGCTATGATACGTGTAGACGTCAAGGTGCCGGCCATTCTCGCTCGCCTGGTCGCTCTCTGGCTGATCCTCGTCGGAATTGGCACGCGAGGCCCCACTGTTGCGACGGCTCGGGCCGAAGCACCGAACGATGCCGCACACGCCGCTCGTGAGGCGCCCGCTGCAGCCGACCTCGGCGCCGGTTCGCCCAACGCCGCGGCTTCGGTGCCGCTCGTCGTACCGCCGGAATCGGTCGCCCCCGGCAATGCAGCACCGGCGCCGCTCGGCGCCGTGCCGCTCGACATCGATGGCGGCGCGAAGGGGATCGGCGAAGGCGCCGGCACTGCCCCCAGTGGCGCGCCTCCGCCGAGCGCGCCATCGGGATCATCGCCCGGCGCCCCGGCCGCCCCGAGCGGTCACGCGCCCGCCGCGGCGCCAAGCGCTGCTGCCAATGGCGAAGCCGCGGTGCGCTTGCACGATCGCAACGTTTTCACGATCGGGGCCGCGCTGGGAGGGCAGTCGGCGGAGGCGCGGGCGCGCGCTGCGAGCCAGACTTTGGAACGACTCGTCGAGGAGCGCGAGCTTCCCGATGTGCACACCGAAGAGCACGCCGAACGCTTCGTCGTCTTCGGCGGCACGACGCCCATCGTCCAGCTCAGCGCGGACGATGCCATCGCCGAGGGTGATGAATCGCTCTCCGTGCACGCCGCGTCCGTCGCGGCGAAGGTGCGCGAAGCACTGCAGAGCGAGCGGCAGCGCAAGGCCATCGCGGAAACGGTGTTCTCCGTTTCACTCTTCGCGTTTTCGGCGCTGATCGCCATCCTCCTTCTCGGCAAGGTGCGCGAGCTCGCCGGCAAGCTGCAGACGTGGATGGCCGACCACCCCGATCGGCTGCCCTCGCTGCGTTTCCACGGCATCGAGCTGGTCCGCCCGGCGGCGATCCGAGGCGGCCTCTCGGTGGCGCTCAGCGGCGGGCGCATCCTGAGCCAGCTCGGCATCGCTTATGGATGGCTGCTCTTCGCATCGTCCCTCTTCGAGTCGACGCGCACCTATACCGAGCGGCTCACCGGCTTCGTGCTCACGCCCCTTTCGGCCCTCATCGGCCGCGTCGGGAGCGCGCTGCCGCTGCTCGTCATCCTGGCCGCGGCCATCCTGGTCACGGTGCTCGTGGTTCGCTTCGTTGGCCTTTTCTTCGGCAGCATTGGCCGCGGGGAGACGACGCTCGGCGGTTTGCCCCGTGACCTCGCGGTGCCGACGGGCGCGCTGGTCCGCTTCGGCATCGTGGTGGTCGCCCTCCTGGTCGCGGCCCCGCTCATCACCGGCAACGACGACGGCGCGCTGGCACGGGCCGGCGTAGCCACGCTGGTGGCGCTGGGCTTCGCGAGCGCCCCTGTCCTCGCCTCCATCGTGGCCGGCATCCCCGCCATCTACGGCCGGCGCGTGCGCATTGGCGACCACATGGAGATCGGCAACCGCGTCGGTCGCGTCGTGGCGGTGACGCTGCTCGAAGTCCGGTTGGAGGACGACCTCGGCTGCCAGATCCGCGTGCCCCACCTGACCAGCCTCCTCTCGCCGACGCGCGTGCTCGGCCACTCGCCCCTCGTCGCCATCGACGTCGTCGCCGACCCGCTCGCGGCCCAGGGCCACGTTCGCTCTATCCTCTTGGCGGAAGCACGGCGCTTCGGCAATAGCGTCAAGGTCGAGCTGGTGAGGCTCGACGCCGACGGGGCGCATTACCGCGTCAGCGCCCCCGCCTCTCGCGCCGACGACGATCTCGCCACCGCGCTCGCCGCTGCGCTGGCGCGAGAGGAGGTCGCGCTCGGTCGCAGCTCGAGCCTCCGCCCATGAACGCCCTTCTGTTGCTCATGGGGCTGCTCGTACTCTCTTACATCGGGAGTTTTCTCGTCGGTGGGCGCGCCATCCGCGGCTTCGGTCTCCCTTCCGGCAGCGAGTACTTGCTGCTCGGTTTCGTCATTGGCCCCAACGTGCTCGGGCTGGTCGAACGATCGATGCTCGACGCCTTCGAACCGATCGCCGACGCCGCGCTCGGGTGGCTCGCCTTCGCCCTCGGCCTCGACTACGCATTCCTCGGACACCGGCGCGTTCGCCTTTCGAGCCTCTTGGTGGCGTGCTCGATCGCGCTCGCGACCGGCGCGGCGATAGGTGCAACCGAGTACGTGGTGCTCGCGCGGTTCACGCCGCTCACCGGCACCGACCTGCTGCTTCTCGCTGCCGGCATCGGCGCGGCCTGCTCGGAGACGACGCGCGACGCAGTGCGCTGGGTGGTGGAGCGGCACCGCGCGCGCGGCCCCGTCGCCGATCTTCTCGGCGAAATCGCCGATTCCGACGACGTGGTGCCGCTCGTCGCGACCGCGCTGCTCTTCGCCCTCGCTCCCGTCGAGCACGCGCGCGTGGCGCTGCCCGGGCTGGCGTGGGCCGGTCTCACCCTCGCCCTCGGTGTCCTCCTCGGCCTTCTGACGTCGGTACTGCTCGGCCGCGAGAGCCGACTGCACGAGAGCTGGGGCGTGCTCCTCGGCACGTCGCTCTTCGCCATCGGGCTCGCGGTGCGCCTCAAGCTCTCCTTCCTGGCCATGATGTTCTTCATGGGGATCGCGCTGGCGGGGTCCTCGCGCCATCGCGACGAAGTGGCGGTCATGATCCGGCCCACGGAAAGGCCGGTGTTGCTTCCTGCGCTGGTCTTGGCCGGCGCGCGCATCAGCTCGCATGCCACGCCCGGACTCGCTTGGGTCGTGGGGACCGCCATCGGCGTACGCCTTTTGGTAAAGCTCCTGGTCGGCGCCCTGGTGTGGGCGGGCTACCGTGAGGCGCGGCCCGCGGGCGCCTCGCTCGGGCTTGGCCTACTCTCCACCGGCGCGCTGGCCATGGCCGTGGGCCTGTCGTTTGCCCTGCGGTTTCCCGGCACGGTGGGCGACACCATCCTGCTCACGGTGGCGGCGGTGACGATCTTCGGGGAGTTCGTGGGGCCGGGACGGCTCCGTGCTTCGCTGACGCGCGCCGGGGAGATCAGCGAAACCAAAGCGGCACCCTCCGAGGTGGGACTCGCCGCCGCGCCGAGCGATCCGGAGGCGCTCGGACCGTGAGCCACGCTGCCGAAGCGCCGCGAGGTTTGGGAACGCGGCTCATTCAAGTAGCCAGCTTGGTGCTCGTGTTCGCCTTGCTCTTCGCCGCCACGCGTGCCGTGCCCGAAATCCACGAGGGGGTGGGAACCATTGCCGCCGTCGGCTTCCTACTCCTCGCGGGCACGCTCATGAGCGAGCTGGTGGAGACGATTCGTGTTCCCCACCTCACTGGCTATCTCCTGGCCGGCATCATTGCCGGACCGTACGTGTTGAAGCTCATCGACCACCAGAGCGTGGCGAACCTGGGGCGCGCCAATGCCCTCGCTCTCGCGCTCATCGCCCTCGAAGGCGGCGCCGAGCTCAAGCTCGACATCGTCCGGCGGAGCCTCCGCAGTCTGCTCTGGGCCACGCTGCTGCAAAGCACCTTGGTCGTCATCGGCGTGTCCGCTGTTTTCTTTCTGCTCCGGCCGATGATCCCCTTTCTTGCGCCGCTCCCCAGCATGGCGGTCCTCGGCGTGGCGCTCGTCTGGGGCGTGCTTTCGGTGACGCGGAGCCCTTCCGCCGCGCTCGGCATTCTTTCCCAGACACGCGCCACGGGGCCGGTCGCGACCTTCACGCTGACGTTCGTGATGACGTCCGACGTCGTGGTGGTCGTCCTCGTGGCAGCATGCCTCACGGTGGTGCAGCCGATGATCGATCCCGCGGGATCGATCTCCATGCGTGAATTCCAGGCTCTCGGACGCGAGCTGCTCGGCAGCGTCGCGCTCGGGACGACGCTCGGCCTCGTTCTCGCTGCTTACATGCGCCTCGTCAATCGCCAGCTCATCGTCGTCTTCCTGGCGCTTGGCTTCGGTCTTTCCGAAGTCATGCGCTTCCTCCACTACGATGCGCTCCTCGCGTTCATGGTGGCCGGCTTCGTGGTGCAGAACTTGTCGCGCCAAGGCGAGAAGTTCATCCACGCCATCCGCCGAACCGGGAGCGTCATCTACGTCATCTTCTTCGCCACTGCCGGGGCCGACCTCGATATCCCCCTGCTGCGAGCGCTCGGCCCGGTGGCGGTCGCCCTGGCGACCACCCGCGCCATCATCACCTGGGGGACGGGGCGCCTCGCCAGCCACCTCGCCAACGACCCCCCCTCGGTACGGAAGTGGGGTTGGTCGGGGCTCATCTCGCAAGCCGGGCTCGCGCTCGGCATCGGCGCCAGCATCGCGCAGCGGTTCCCCGCCTTCGGGGACTCGTTTCGCGCGCTCGTCATTGCAACCGTCGCCTTGAACGAAATGATCGGCCCCATCCTCTTCAAGCTGGCACTCGATCGATCGGGCGAGACTTCGGCCGCCCCCGCCCCGGCCCGCCCCAGTATGGCCCCCCCGGGCATCGTTTCCAGCTGACGTGAAGGCGCGGTCTACGGGTTGGGCGAGCCCCCATTTGCCCAATTTCCGCGGAGATGAAACACGTTTTCCATGGAACTGAAACACGTTTCACGCGCTATCGCGAATGACCCTGCCCATGCCAAAGCGAAGTGCTAGTCTGCGCCACCATGTCGACATTCCTCCGCTTTCGGGGGACGGAACGCTACCTCACCAACGAAGCGCTCGAAGCATCCGTCAACTCCGCACTCGCACTCGAACGTCCGCTGCTCGTCCGCGGCGAGCCCGGCACCGGCAAAACGCTGCTCGCCGAAGCCATCGCCGAAGCGCTGCCGGCACGGCTCATCTCCTGGAACGTGAAGAGCACGACCCGCGCTCAGGACGGCCTCTACGTCTACGACACGGTCCAGCGTCTCTACGACTCGCGCTTCGGCGACGGGGACATCCGCGACATCCGCCGCTACATCAAGCTCGGTCCCATGGGACAAGCCATCAGCGCCGGCGAGCGCACGGTGCTCCTCATCGACGAAATCGACAAGGCCGATCTGGAGTTCCCCAACGACCTGCTCCACGAGCTCGATCGCATGCACTTCACCATCACCGAGACCGGCGACGAGATCACCGCCAAGCAGCGTCCGATGGTGATCATCACCAGCAACAACGAGAAAGAGCTCCCCGACGCCTTCCTCCGTCGCTGCGTCTTTCACTTCATCGATTTTCCCGATCGCGAGTTCATGAAACGGGTGGTGGCCGTGCACCACCCCGGGCTCGACGACGCTTTGGCGGAGCAGACGCTGCAAGCGTTCTTCGAGCTTCGCAACATGAAGGGGCTGCGCAAACGCCCGTCCACCAGTGAGCTCATCGACTGGATCGCCGTGCTGAAAAAGGCCGGCGTCGCGGCCGTGAAGCTCGACCAGTCGCTCCCCTTCCTCGGCACCCTGCTCAAAAAGGAGCAGGACGTCGGCGCCTACGCCGACCGGTTGGCGGGGGGGCGCAAGTACCGGTCCTAGCCCCGGAGCACCGCGCGCACCGTGTTCATCGACTTCATCTACGACCTACGCCGCAACAAGGTGCCGGTCGGCCTGCAGGAAGCGGTGGCGCTCGCGCGCGCCCTCGCGCTCGGTTTGCACGACAGCTCGCTGGAGGGCTTTTACTTCGTAGCCCGCTCCATCCTCGTTCACCGCGAGAGCCACCTCGACCCCTTCGACGTCGCGTTCGCGGCGCATTTTCGCGGCATCGCCGTGGAAGCCAAGAAAATCCACGCCGAGCTCTTGGAGTGGCTCCGCGATCCGATCCAGCGAAAAGAGCTCACCGACGAAGAACGCGCGCTCCTCGAGGCGCTCGATCTCGACGAGGTGAAGCGTCTGCTCGAAGAGCGGCTGCGGGAGCAGAACGAGCGCCACGACGGCGGCAACCGCTGGATCGGGACGGGGGGCACGTCGCCCTTCGGTCGCGCCGGCACGAACCCGCGGGGCATCCGTATCGGCGCGGCGTCGGGCGGACGGAGCGCCGTCAAGACGGCCGATGCGCGAGCGTACCAGGGGTACCGCAGCGATCTCGTTCTCGATGTGCGCCAGATCGAGCTCGCTTTGCGCAAACTGCGCGCCTTCTCGCGCGAGGGCTCCTTCGAAGAGCTCGATCTCGACGGCACCATCGATCGCACCGCCCAAAACGGGGGGGAGCTCGAAGTCGTCACCCGGCCCCCGCGAAGGCCCAATACCCGCGTCATCCTCATGATGGACGTGGGGGGCTCGATGGATCCCTACGCGCAGACGATGTCCCAGCTTTTCAGCGCGGCCAAGCGGTCGACTCACTGGAAAGAGCTTCGCATCTACTACTTTCACAACTGCACCTATGGCGCCGTCTATCCCACCGAACAGTTCCGCGATCCGGTGAAGATCACCGACCTCGTTGCCGATTGCGGCCCGCACTACAAGCTGGTTTTGGTGGGCGATGCTCTGATGGCCCCGTGGGAGTTGCTCGGGGCGCCAAGCTACGGAGAAAGCGAGAAGAGCGCGGCGGGTGTGGCCTGGCTTCTCTACCTGCGCGAACACTTCGAGCGTTCGGTGTGGCTCAATCCCGAGCCGCCATCGGTCTGGGCCGGCAGCACGGTGGAGACGATCAAAAGCATCTTCCCCATGTTCGAGCTGACGCTGGACGGCCTCTCCGAAGCCATCGCCGAGCTGATGCGCGGCTCGTTGCGCCGCTGAGTACTGATCGACATGGCCTGTCCGCGCTTCGGCGATAAGATGCGCGCATGATCGATCTTCGTTCCGACACCGTGACGCGTCCCACCCCGGCCATGCGCGAGGCGATGGCGCGCGCCGAGGTGGGCGACGACGTCTACGGCGAGGACCCCACCGTGCGCCAGCTGGAGGAGACCGTCGCCGGGCTACTCGGTAAAGAAGCCGCCCTCTTCGTCCCCTCGGGCACCATGGGCAACCAGCTCGCCATCCTGACGAGCACGCGCCGCGGGGACGAGGTCATTTGCGGCGAGGGGGCGCATCTTTCGCTTTTCGAAGCAGGTGCCGCTGCCGCGCTTTCGGGTGTGCAGTTCACTTTTGCGGGCAAAGGCGGATTTTTCGATGCCGCGGAGATGGAGGCGGCCGTCAAGCCGCACGTGTATTACGTGCCGCGTACGGCGCTGGTGACGCTCGAGAACACGCACAACGTGGGGGGCGGGCGCATCTTCCCTGCCCACGACGTCACCGCCATCGCGCGCCGAGCGCGCGAGCTCGGGCTCCATCTTCACCTCGATGGCGCGCGGTTGTGGAATGCGTCGGCTGCCACCGGCGTGGCGCTTTCGGATCTGGCCGCGCCTTTCGACACCGCCACGGTTTGTTTTTCCAAGGGGCTCGGCGCGCCCATCGGTTCGGCGCTCGCCGGTACGCGCGCCCAGATGGAAGACGCGCGACGCTTGCGCAAGATGCTCGGCGCCGGAATGCGACAGGCCGGAATCATCGCGGCCGCGGCCGTTTACGCCATCGCTCACCACCGGGCGCGACTCGTCGATGATCACGAGCACGCCCGTTTCTTTTACCAAAAGGTCCGCGCCGGCCTCGACCTGACCGAGGTCGAGGTGCTCGAGCCGGAGACCAACATCGTGAGCATCGACCTACCCGCGAAGGCCGCCGAACAGACCATGGTGCGTGCCAAATCGGACGGTCTGCTCATTTCGACCATCGTCCCCACGCGTCTCCGGGCCGTCTTTCATCTCGACGTCGGCCGGGCAGAGACCGAAATCGCCGCGGAAACGCTGATCCGCGCCATTCGAGCGGCATGCAACGCCCGCTGAACGTCGTCGCTCTCGCTCTCGTGCTGGCGGCGTGTGCGTCCGGACCGAACGCGGCGTACCGCGCCGCCAAGGGGGCCGGTGATCGTGCGTACTCGTCCGGCCGCTACGAAGAGGCAGCAAACGCCTACGCGACGGCCGAGCAAGCTGCCGATCGACCGCGTGATCTGGCGGAGGCGCTCTACCTCGAGGCGTCGTCTTACCAGCGAAGCCGCGCGTGGGACCGCGCGCGCTCGGTGTACCAGCGTCTCATCACGCTGCAGCCTGCCAGCCACTTCGCTCGCCGCGCTCAGTTCGACTTGGCCGACCTGGAGATCGACGCCGGAAACCCGGAGCAGGGTTACGAGCGTTATCGGTTGCTGACGACGACGAACGCGAACGACGGGCTCGCGCGTCACGCGATGGATCGCTACCTTCACCACCTGAAATCGACCGGCGGTGACCCAGCGGCGTGGCTCAAGGCGATCCTCCCCGAGATCGCGGCGACGGATCTCGATGAGACGGTTCGCTACGCGCTGGCGGGGTGCCTGGAGGTACAATCCGATTGGCAGGGCGCGCGCGACGCCTACGTAGCGTGCGCCGCGCGGCATCCGTACCCGAAGGGGGCGCTCTTCGACGACGCGCTGTGGCACGCCTCGGAGTTGGAAGAGAAGCTCGGACGCCCCCGCGAGGCCATCGCTCACCTGCGCCGCATGCTCGCCGTGCGCGAAGCATCGACGATGGCGGGGAGCTACGAGCGCCCGCGCTTTTCGCCGGCTCAGTTTCGCATCGCGGTTCTCTATCGCGATGCGCTGCGCGACCATGCCACCGCGCGGCGGGAGTTTCACCGCCTCTACGCCGAGCACCCGACGTCGATTCTACGCGACGACGCGCTTTGGGAGGAGGCCAAGCTGGCGCGCGACGACGGCAGCGCCGACGACGCGTGCGCGCTCACCGCTGCGCTGGCGCGGGATTTTCCAGCGTCGCGCTACGCCCCCTGCGCCCGCGCGCTCTGCCCGACGGCCGCCGTGCCCGTCGGGCGCTGTCACGCGTACCTCGTTCGAAGCGGCCGTGAAGACTGATCCCGGCTGAATCGCCTAGGCGTCCTCTTCGTCTTCTTCTTCCTCTTCGTCGTCCTCGTCGTCTTCATCGTCGTCGTCGTCGTCGAGGTCATCATCGTCGTCGTCGTCCTCTTCCTCGGTTTCCTCCTCGGCCAGAGCGGCGCCCGCTTTGGCCTCGTACTTGAGGTCGATACCGACGTCGCCGAGCTGCGTTTCGAGTAGCTCGAAGAGCTCGTCGATGTCGTCGCCCCCCCATTCGTCGAGCATGTCCGTCAGAAACTCGAAAAAGTCGCCACTATCGAGCCGCCGCTCGATTTCTTCTACCTGCTCCTCGGTGAAGGCTTCGAGCACGTCCTCGCGCAACGTCTCCGTATCACCCTCCTCGATCGCATCTTGCGCCGAAATGCGAATTTGCCGCACCGCGCGCTTGTCGAGAAAGATCTCCATTATGCCGCAATCTCCCGGGCGGTTTCCGCCCGTCGTTTCAAGAACAACGACTTCAGGCGTTTAAGCGAAGCTTCGGGGAGACGTCAAGGGATTGCCCAAAGTTCCTCCGACAATCGGCGCAATCGTCGCGGGGAGCCGCGCTACGCGGGCCATATTGCTGCGGCGGCAGCGCCTCGGTCGCGCCGGCGCTCGCCGCGTGTGTGCGAGACGGCGCGGCCGCCTGCCCGGACGACGTGCCGGCACTGGAATGTGCTTGACGTACCTGTGTCTTGAGGGTTTCCCTTAGGGGACGTGATCTGCGACCGCTGCGGGCGCAACAACCCTGAGAACCTCGCCTTCTGCCAAGATTGCGGGCGACGCCTGGCATCGCCGGCCGGGCTGGTGCCCCCGACGCCACCCGTCGGTCTGGGTGTGGTGTCGCTTCCGGCCGAGTACGGTGCCGAGCCCGGGATGGGGGCCCGATCGCGCCCCGAGGCGCCCGCGTTCAGCTTCGACGCGCGCGACGAAGAGGGCCCCATCTGTACGACCTGCTCGACCCGCAACCCGGGCACCAACCGGTTCTGCGTCTCCTGCGGCTCGCGGCTGCCGGCAGCCATCCCGCTCGTCACCCAGCCCGTCGGACAAGGGAACGCCCTGCCCGCCAACCCCGTCGTGGTGGTGGCACCGGGAGGCACACCCCTGGCCGCCGCGAGAATCGTGTGCGGCCGCTGCAACGGCGCGTCGGACGCGACGATGCTCTACTGTCAGTTCTGCGGCGCGAGCTTGCGTCCCAACGACCGCGCCCCCAGCGTGAGCCCCGCGCGCTTGTCGGGGGCAGCCGACGGGGTCGACTATCAGGGAAGCGTGCAGGAACGGGTCACCGCCCGCAGCGGTCCGATACCAGTCCCCACGGAAGTTTCGGGGCGGCTCGTCACCATCGCCCGCGATGGCGCCGAGGGAGCAAGCTACCATCTGGCCGGCGAGCTGCTCGACATCGGGCGCGAGGAGGGAAACATCCTGCTCCGCGAAGATGCGTACGTGTCTCCCCGACACCTACGTCTCGTGCGGCGCGAGGATGGCTGGTACGCGAAGGATCTGGGGTCGGTCAACGGAATCTACCTCCGGCTCCGGCGGGCCCACGCCCTGATCGACGGAGATTTGCTCTTGATCGGTCTTCAAGTGCTAAGGTTTGAGGCCGTGAGGGACGCGGAGCAGGGGTTTGGCCCGGCGACGCAGCACGGTACGCTGCTCTTCGGATCACCGATGCTGCCGAGGTACGCCCGCTTGTCCGAGCGCACGGTCGAAGGGGTTACGCGCAACGTGTTCTACCTGCATCGCGATGAAACGATCATCGGCCGCGAGTCGGGCGACGTGGTGTTCACCGACGACCCGTTCATGTCGCGGCGGCACGTCTCCATCCGTCTCGATGGGGCGACCGCCACCTTCACGGCGACCGATCTCGGCTCCTCCAACGGTACCTACGTCGCCGTTCGCGGCGAGACCCCCTTGGGGCACGGCGATTTCCTGCGCGTGGGCCAGCACCTTTTCCGGGTCGACCTGGCCGCTTCCCATCCACCTCCAGCAGGCGGTTCCCCGATAGGTGGGATCCGACGCGGACCATGACCGAACCGCCTTCCGGGCGGCAGCCTGCTCCCCCCGACGGTCTGGCCGGCGGGCCCCCCTCTTCCTCGCGGGGGGTGGCCGGGGCGCGGGTCGTCGTCAAGCTCTTCGGCAGGACCGATGTCGGCCAGATCCGCGAACACAACGAAGACAACTTCCTCGTTGCCGACCTCACCAAAAAGACGCGCAGTCTCCTCGAGGCGGACCGGACGTACGCGGTGGGACCTCACGGGACCATCCTCGGCGTCTGCGACGGGATGGGCGGAGCGGCGGCCGGCGAAGTGGCGAGCCAGCTCGCGGTCGACATCATCGTCGAGCGGATGTCGGAAGGCGGTCCCCCGGTCAACCGTGACGAGTTCGCGCATCGGCTCGTGGCCGCGGTGGAGGCGGCAGGGCTTCGCATCTTCACCGAAGCGAAGGTGGACCGCGCTCGCCGCGGTATGGGCACCACCGCCACCATCGCCGGACTCACCGATGATCACCTGTTCCTGGCTCAGGTCGGCGACAGCCGCGGTTACATCCTGCGAGGGGAACGCCTCGTACAGGTCACGCGCGACCAGTCGCTCGTCAACCAACTCATCGAAGCGGGGCAGCTGACCGAGGCCGAAGCCGAGACCTTCGAGCACAACAACATCATCCTCCAGGCCCTCGGCACCGCCGACACCGTGCAGGTCGACCTCACGTACGTCGTCCTCCGTCAGGGCGACACGCTTCTCCTCTGTTCGGACGGACTCTCGGGGATGGTTCGTTTCGACGAGATCAGGGAAGTCTTGGTCGGCGTTCCCGATCCGCTGGATGCGTGCAAGGTCCTCACCGACAAGGCCAATCAAGCGGGAGGTCACGACAACATCACCGTCATCGTCGCCAAATTCGACGGTCCGGGGATCTCCCCCTTGGCGCCGGGGGAGGAGGATCTCGTGTACCGGAAGTACCCGCTCCCGGAGGCCCCCTTTCTTCAAGCGCCCGACTCGTCGGCGCGGTCGTCGTCGCGGGCAGCCGAGCACGCCGCGGTCGCATTGGTCGTCCCGCCGTCGTCACCGAATGCGGTCCCCGCGTCCGAGAGACTGTCCGATCACGGTCCCAGCAAATCCAAGGTCGCGCATACCATCATGGGCGCGCAGATGAGCCAATCCGCGCTCGCCGCACTGGCCGCGGCCAGCGCCGCCGAACCTCCCCCGACAGCGGCAGCGCCAGCGAGCGTGGGCAAGGCGCCGGATTCGCCGCGACGCGCTCGGCGTGAGGACAGCGAGCCCATCTTCATCCCTACGTCGAATGCTCCGGCGTGGATGGTGGGAGGCGTGGTGTTGACCGCCTTGGCGCTCGCCTTGGTGGCCGGCTACTATCTCCTTCGATAGGTCTCCCGTTCGTTCTCGTCGATCCGCGGATCACGTCCCTCCCCCTTTGCTCCCATGCTGAGGCACGCTCTGCGGCGCCTGCTCTGGATCGTGCCGATCCTCATCGGCGTGACGCTGGCGAGCTTTGCCCTGCTGTCCTACCTGCCCGATCCGGCCGATGACCCGGCCTTGCTCGGGACGCTGACGGCCGAACAGCTCGCTTCCTTGCGCCGCGCGCGGTTTCTCGATTTGCCCCGCTTTTTCAACCAGAAGCCTCTCGACGTCGCCGGTCGCGTCGAGCAAGCGCTGCTCCGCATTGGCATCGACGATGGGCGCGCGGATCAGGCCCGTGCCGACTTGGCGCGCCTCGGCGGTGCGGCGCTTCCGCACCTGTTGCCGCGCCTCGACGCTCTGCCTCCGGCAGCGCGGGCGCGCGTCGCGGTCGCGCTGGCGCCCGTCGCCGAGCGCATGGGAATCGCGTCGGCCGAGGCGGTCGACCCGCGGCTGGCGGTGGCTTTCTGGAATCGCTTCTGGGCCGACCGCGCCCCCGACTTTCGGGCGGCGAGCGCCCGCCGCGCCGTGCGGCGGTTCGCACAACACGCGAGCGCGACGCGCGAGGGTGACGTCGTCGAGCTCGATACGTACGCGCTCGACCCGATCATGCTTTTGCTCGACGAGCTGGCGTCGCCATCGTCGGTCGGAACGGCCGAATGGGCGCAGCCGGACGTCCGACTGGGTGCCATCGTACGCCTCATCGGGGCGGCCGCCCATGTGACCAGGAGAGAGGACAAGCTGGCCCCAAGCGCGAGTGAACGCGACGCGCTGCTCGGCATCCGGCGGTGGCGCGATTGGTGGCTCGTCCATCAATCGGACTACAAGACCCACGCCGGGGCGGCGCGCTTCGTGGCCATGCTCACCGAGACGCAGTACGCACGCTGGGCGGAACGAGCGCTACTGGCTGGCTTCGGCACGGGAAGCGAAAGCACGGGTGTTCTCCAGCGAATGGAGGAACGCGCCCCCCTCACGCTGCTTCTCATGACGAGCGCGTTGCTCCTCGCTTACCTCGCGGCGATGGCGCTCGCCGTACTGGGCGCAATGCGTTCCTCGCCGCGCCTCGAGTGGGGGATCATCGGCGCTTCGCTCACCGCGTTGGCCACGCCGACCGCCTGTCTCGCGGTGTGGGCGATGCAGAGAGCGGGACCTGCCCTGGGGCTGGCCATCGTCGTTCTGACGCTCTCCATCATCGCTTCACCGCTGACCCAGACCCGCACCTTGCTCACCGAGATCGCCCGCAGCGACTACGTGCGCGCGGCGCGCGCCCTCGGCTATGGGCCGGCCCGCATCGTCGTGGGGCACGCGCTGCGCGGCGCGCTCTTGCCCGTGTTGGCACTGGCAAGCACGGAGATGCCGCTGGCGATGGGCGCGACCTTCGTCGTCGAGAAGGCATTCGGGATCGCGGGGCTCGGTGAGGAAACGGTGCGCGCCGTGCAGACCCACGACGTGGCGTGGCTGGTCGGGCTTGCCTTCGTGACCGCCGTGACCGTCACCTTCACTTCCATTGCCGCCGATTTTGCGGTCGCCGCCGCCGACCCGCGGCTCACGCTCGCCTCCTTGCGCCATCAGAGGATGAGCACGTGAAGAGCCGGCGCCTGCACCAACTCTTTGGCTTCGCGGGATGGCGCCTCGGGCTCGTCGTGCTGGCCGCCCTCGGCGTTTTCGGCGTCTTCGCGGAGTGGATCGCCGCCGATATGCCGATATACCTCGAATTCGAGGGGAAATCGTACGTCTTGCCCGCGCTCACCCACCATGCGCCGTTCCGCGAGGGCGCCCGATCGGAGGAAATCGCGGCTGTGCTCGGACCGGGTGATCGCGCGGTGTGGCCTCTCTTCCGCTCGGGACCGACGACCGAGACGACCACCCGCATGGCGGGCGCGTCGGCGGCACACCCGCTCGGTACCGACGCGTTCGGACGCGACGTCTTGGCGCGCCTCGTCTACGCCACGCGCGCCTCGCTCGCGCTCGGCGCCACCATCGCCTTGTTCGCGGTCGCCATCGGTCTCGTGCTGGGCTGCTTCTCCGGCGCTCTGGGAGGCGTTTTCCAAGGTTTGATCGAACGCTTCGTCGAGATCGTCAGCGTGTTTCCGGCGGTTGTCGCCATCGCTCTCGTTCGCGCCCTCGAGCAACGCCCCTCGGTGGCATCGCTCGTCCTGGTCGTCACCGCCGTGCAGGGGGCGAGCATCGCGCGACTGACCCACGTGCTCGTCATTCGCACCCTGGCCGAAGAATTTGCCGTCGGCGCCAAAGCCATGGGCGCCTCCCCCTTGAGGATCGCTTTTCGTCACGTCACGCCGCATCTCGTGGCTCCCCTCGCGGTGGCGGCCGTCTTCGCCATGGCTTCTGCCGTCCTCATCGAGACGTCGCTGACCTTCCTCGATCTCGGCGTTCCTGCCAAGCTCGCCTCGTGGGGTGAAATGCTGGGTGAGATCCGATGGGGGGCCGGGCCATGGATCATCGTACCGCCACTTCTCGCCCTCGCCTTCACCGTCGGCGCCCTTTATGCGATGGCCGACGCCCTGCGCCGCGCATTCGAGAGGTAGAGCCCCAAAAATCTCTTGGTGGGCCCCGGCGACGACTCTGGCGCCCTGGCGGCTTTCTCGGGGCCCTTAACTCCGCCGTGCCTGCCGCACGGGCGGGTGGTACCGATCTGCCACTTGCATTGCTGGCCAACGTCGGTATCAAAAGCACCATGGCGATTCCGGTCATCGAGGAACGGGACTTCGAACGCGAGGTGCTTCGCAACGAGCAGCCGGTGCTCGTGGATTTCTACGCCGACTGGTGCGGCCCCTGCAAAACGATGGAGCCGGAGGTCGTCGCGCTCGCCCACGAGCTCAATGGCAAGGCCAAGGTGGTCAAGGTCAATATCGATCGATCCAAGGTTCTGGCCCAGCGCCTGCGGATTCAGTCGGTGCCCACGACGATGGTCTTCGCTGGCGGGCGCGTCGCCGCCTCCGAGGTGGGCGCGCTGAGGCGCGATCAGCTAAGGCAAATGATCGAGCCGTTCCTCCCGCGCGCCGAAGGGGCGCTGCGCGCGGCAGAAGTGGCCCAGCTCTTGGTCCAAAAGCAGGTGGCCCTGGTCGACACGAGGGATCCGCCCGTTTACGCACGCATGCATTTGCCCGGCGCCGTCAACATTCCCCTCGCGGAGATCGCGAACCGACTCGCCGAGCTGCACATGCTGACCGCCGAGCCAGTCCTCTACTGCCGTGGCGGCGATCAGTGCAAAGAGCTCGTCGCGCGCCTCGCGGCGGAAGGTACGCCGGTGGCGTTCCTGGAGGGCGGCGTGCTGGCTTGGGAGGCCGAGGGCCTCCCCGTGGAACGGCCCGATTGAGACGGCGCGCGAGCACCGCGCCGCGTATTATTCGGGGGGCAGTGTTTTTGCGGCTTCCAGGGCGGCCGCGATCACTTCCCGCACGGTGACATGGTGGATGGAGGCGGCGCGCGCGCAGGCGTCGAACTCGGGTTTGATGACGGCCGGACCGTAGGGGCCGGTGCTGATCTTCACGGGGATCGCGCCGAACGGCGTCGTGATCTCGACGACGCGCCGCGGGCGCTCGATGCGTCGGAGCGGCAGGATGCGCACCCCGATGGACGACGTCTCGCGCAGCATCACCCGCGCCAGGCCCTCGGCTTGTTCGCTCGGACCCACCGCGGCGAGCGTCAACGCCGGCCGCCCCTTTTTCATGACGATCGGTATCGCCCAGGCGTCGAGCGCTCCGGCCGCGAGCAGTGCGCTCACGGCGTGCCCGGCCAGCTCCCCCGTCATGTCGTCGACGTTCGTCTCGACGATCACGTGGCTCTCGAACGTGGGCTCGGGATCGGTCGAACCGAGCACCGCCCGCAGCACGTTGGGGCGATCGGGGAGCTCGCGCTGCCCACCCCCCCACCCGACCCGCTCCGGTGCAAACGAGGGCCAGCGTTCGAATCGCTCGGCGATGGTGGCCACGATGGCGGCCCCGGTCGGGGTGACGAGCTCGGCGTCGAGCGCCACCGCGTACGTCGGCACGCCCCGCAAGCACTCAACCACGGCCGGCGCCGGAAGCGGGAGCGTCCCGTGTCGCGCGTTCACGAAGCCTTTGCCCATCGGCAACGGCGTGGCCACGACCGTGGCTCCGATCCACTCGATCGCTGCCGCCGAGCCGACGATGTCGATGATCGCGTCGACGCTGCCCACTTCGTGAAAATGCACTTCTTCGAGGGGCATCTTGTGAACGTTGGCCTCGGCGTCCCCTAGCCGCCGGAAGATGCGCCGTGCCAGCGTCTTGGTTCGTTCCGGGAGACCGCTCTCGGCGAGCATGCGGTCGATCCAGCCGTAGGTGCGGTCGGGTTGCTTCCCTTCCACGTGCACGTCGAACGTCGTGGCGACGATTCCGCTGCGGTGAACGTGCCCAAGATGGGCATGAAACCCGGAAAGCGGGAGCTCTTCGAAGGCGTTTTCGAGAACGGCAAAAGGGACGCCGAGATCGACCAGCGCGGCGATGGTCATGTCGCCCGCCACGCCGCTGAAGGCATCGAGAAAGAGAATCTTCCCTTTTCCTTCGCCGCGACCCAGCGGTCCCAAAGAGTGCGTCGGAGGGTGGGCGTGCGCTTCACGGCCGTGCTCGTGCTCGTGCTCGTGACCGTGCTCGTGCCCGTGCTCCTGCGGGTGCTCGTGCTCGTGCTCAGACGGCGGGTGATCCGAGCCGTGCCCACCCTGGTGCGTCGGATCGTGTCCCATGGCTCACTCGGCAGGCGCGAGAATGCGCGCCATGGCCATGGCCGCACCAAAACCGTTGTCGATGTTCACGACCGTGAGCCCCGCCGCGCAGCTCGAGAGCATGGCCAGCATGGGCGCGATGCCACCGAGATGAGCGCCGTACCCAATCGAAGTGGGGACACCAATCACGGGCCTCCTCGTCAAACCTCCCACGACGCTGGGGAGGGCTCCCTCCATGCCTGCCACGACGATCACGCCCGCCGATGCTTCGAACGTCGCCCTTCGATCGAGAAGACGATGAATGCCCGCCACCCCGACGTCGTAGACGCGCACGACCTCGATCCCCATCATTCGCAACGTTTCCGCCGCCTCCTCGGCCACCGGAACGTCCGCGGTTCCAGCGGTGACCAGCGCGACGCTGCCACAGGCGCGCGGCTTGATGGGCGTCACTTCGAGCGTGCCGGTACGCGCCGCCGGCGCGTACTTGAGCTGACCGAGCCGCTTTTCTACCAAGGCGGCTTTGGCGGCGTCGAGCCTCGTGATGAGAACGTTCTGGCCGGTGCGAATCAGTTCCTCGGAGATCCCCGCAATCTGCTCGGCCGTTTTGGGCTCGCCGAAGATGACCTCCGGCACGCCAGTTCGCAGCTGGCGGTGATGATCGACCGTCGCGAAGCCCAAGTCGCGAAACGGCAAGTCACGTAGCTCCGACAACGCCTGGGCGATGTCCGTCTTGCCGACGCGAACCGCTTCGAGAAGCGCCTTGAGACGCTCGACATCCATGGGGCGCATCTAGCGCAGGCATGCCATACTGTCGACCTCCTTCGCCGTCCCCTTCCGAGCTTCATGCCATGCCCGCCCCGCTCGCCCCGCTCATTGGATTCGCACTCGGGGTGGCATTCGCATGGTGGGCGCGCGAGGAGCTCGGCAGGTCGCCGTCGGGCGCCGGGATAGGCTCGCGCTCTCTCGTGATCGTGGCGCTCTTTGCGACCCTGGTCTTCGCGCCGATCGGCGCCTATTTTCTCGCCTTCGAAGCCGACTGGTCGTACGCGTACTTCATCGACACGCGCCGCATTCCCTCGGCGCTTCAGCTCGCCCTCGTCCTCGTCGATGCGGCGTCGGTGCCGGTGGGGTTCGTCGTCGCCGCGTCGTTCGCCAAGAACCGCAAGCTCGTGCCGCTGCTCGTCGTTGCCGGGGCACCCATGGTATTCACGCTTTCGTGCCTGGCTGCGACGGCAGGGCGTCTCGGGATCCAGGCGACCTACGCCCAGTACCACGGCGATTTCGGAACTCGCCCGGTTTCGGGCAGTTCGCTCGGATACGCCCTCCTTTGGATGGATACGCTGCTCGCGCTCGGCGTCGCGTGGACCGGACGTCAGGTCCACCTCGTCCGGACGTGAGGGGGGGGTTGACCGTTCGAGCGCAGCCGGCCACTCTGCGCGTCCATGGCCGACCAATCCGTTGAATCGCTGATGGCGCTCGCAGTCGAGCTGGTCGAGCGCACGCGCCGAGGGGGCGCCGATGTCGCCGAGGTCATCGCGCGCGCCGGGTCCGAGCTGTCGGTGCGGGTACGGCTCGGTGACACCGAGCTGGTCGAGGAGGCCGGACATCGCGCGGTCGGAATGCGGATCATGAAGGGCAAGCGCGTGGCGCTCACCTCGACGTCGGACCTGACGCCCGCGGGCCTCGACCGTTTCATCGCCGACGCGCTCGAGCTCGCCGACCTCTCCCAAGAGGATCCATTTGCCGGACCTGCCGATCCCAAAGAGCTCGCCCAAGGGCCCTTCCCCGATCTGGCCCTGTTCGACCCCGCCATGGGCGAGCTCGACGCCGCCCAGGCCATCACCATGGCACGCCAGGCCGAAGACGCCGCGCGCAAGCTCGACAAGCGCATCACCAACAGCGACGGAGCCACCGTTTCGCGCACGGCAGGGTCGGTTGCGCTCGCGCTTTCCAGCGGTTTTCGGGGTGGTTACCAGGGCTCTTTCGCCTCGGTGCACGTCGTTCCCCTGGCCGAGGACGAGGGCGGCAAGAAGCGACGCGGCTCGTATTACTCCGCCAAACGATTCTTGGCCGATCTCGAAGCGCCGGAGGAGGTCGGCAAGGAGGCGGCGCGCCGTACCCTGCGCAAGCTCGGACCGCGCAAAGTCGCGACCTGTGAAGCCCCGGTCGTCTTCGACCGCGAAGCCGCGCGATCCATCATCGGCACCCTGGCCGGCTGCGCCATGGGCGGCGCCATCTGGCGCAAATCGAGCTACCTCGCTGGCCGCGAAGGCACCGAGGTCGCGAGCCCGCTGCTCACCCTCGTCGACGATCCGCACCTGGTGCGCGGCCCCGGTTCGCGTCCCTTCGACGGTGAGGGATTGCTCGGGCGCAAGAACTGCTTGGTCGAGCGCGGCGTTCTCAAGATGTACCTCTGCGACAGCTACAGCGGGCGCAAGCTCGGCCGCCCTTCGACCGCGAACGCATCGCGCGGCGGCGGCGGAGGCGTCGGCGTTTCGACGACCAATTTCATCTGTCAGCCCGGCGATCTCACGGGCGAAGCCATCATCGCCAAGACCGAGCGAGGCCTTTACGTCACCGAGATGATGGGATTCGGCTTCAACGCCGTCACCGGCGATTTTTCGCGAGGGGCAGCGGGATTCTGGATCGAAAACGGCGAGCTGACGCATCCGGTCAGCGAAGTGACCATCTCGCTGAACCTCGATCAGCTGCTCAAGCGCGTCGATCTCGTCGGAAACGACCTCGACTGGAAAAGCTCGACGGTCGCGCCGACGATCCGTGTATCGGCGATGACGATCGCGGGGACTTGATTCAAGGCCCCGCATTGGGAGCACCCGGCGTGGCACTGCCGTTCGCGCTCGGCGCGAAGGAATCGGCGTCGGCATCCGGCGCGTCCGGTGCGAGGCGCGCGTTGGAAACCCCATTTTTGGTCTTCATGGACGGAAACGTCGAAAGGACGGCGCCTGCCCCGTCGCGCAGCACGAGCCGCTCGCCCTCGTTGGAGAGACCGTCACGCCCGAGCGCCGGCACGCGCACGATCAGCGTGCCGGGCGCGGCAACGGGGTCGCTACCGTCGTCGTGTACGAAAGTGTCGTTGACGACGAGCGCAAACGCGCCCGGCGCGAGCACCTCGGCAGGAAGCACCGTCGTGCCTCCGCCCGTCTCCAACCCGTAGCCGGCGAGCGCGACGGGCCAGAGACCGTCGTTGAAAAGCTCGACCCACTCTTGCGCGCGCTCGGCGCCTGCCGGATTGGCCATCACTTCGTTGATGATCACGTGCGGGCGTGGGGCCGCGGGGTGGACGGTCACCTCGCCTTCGATGAGACGGCCGCTTTCGTCGAGTGCGGCCAGACGAATGCGTGCATCGGACGGCAGTGGACGCACGACGAAGGACCGCTCGCCCCGACTCCGTCGCACGATGGTCTCCGCGCCAGCGTCGATCGTCCAGAGGACTGGCCCCGAGGGCGGACGCACCACGATGCGATCGTCGTCGACCGTTGCGCACCCCGGACCGAATCGCACGTCGATCGGGTCACAGGGGGGCGCCGAGTTGGGGGGCGTCGAGGAGGGGGGGGCTGAGTTGGGCGGCGGTGTGCTGGGGGGCAGGTGCGCGTCGGGCCAGAGCAGGGCCGGCTCGAGGAGGGCGATCGCGCCGCCGGCAAGCGGCACCCACGCGGGCGTGACCGCGGGAGTCGCCGGAGAAGGCGACGTCGTCGCGGCGGGAGGAAGCGCAAACCAGCTCACACATCGCGCTGCCTGCACCGTGGCACCCGTACCGCGCACGAGCCGCCCCGCGGACTCGGCGGGCGCGAGCGTCGCCGCGCCATCGACGGCGGCGAGCGCGCCCTGTCCGCACCAAACGGCCGCCGTAGCGGGCGAGGTAGCGTCTTCGGGATCGGGCCAAACGCGCGACAAGATGGGCGTCTCATCGTCCGCCGCGATGGTGAAGGAAAGGGCGATGGGCGGATCGCTCACCCCCACGGTGTAAACGGTGCCCGACGCAAGCACCTGGAGCGGTGCGATGACGAGCGTCTGAGCCGAGGTCCAGACCAGCGCCGGCTGGGCGCGCGCGAGGAGCGTCTGGGTGACGACCGGACGAGCGAGATCGCGCAGCTGAGCGGAGGTGAGCGGCCCCTCGACGAGCAGGACGCGCGGCGACGCGAGCGGGGCCGCGAGCTCGACGCGGATGCGCGTGACACGCGTCACCGCGTCGAAGGCGGCAGGAGGGTCGAAGGCGAGACGTGGCTCGCCCGTCGCATCGGCCGGCCCGGCGCCATCCGGGCTGCCAGCGTGGGCGTCCCAAGCCGGCAGCGGCGCTTCGCAAGCGGCGGCACCCACGAACGCACCGAGAACGACTGCCAAACCTACGCTGCCACGAACCGACGCCATGCCTTTTCGCTCGGCCAGGAGTCCCCTTCGGTTGCTAGCACTGGCTTGGTCGGTGGGAAGAGTAGTGCTCGACGACCGTTTTTCGCTGTAGGCTGGGCAGCGCTTGAGCCCCGAGGAAATCAAGGAACTGCGCACGACGCTCCAGTGCACGACGCGCGAGCTCGGCGAAGCCGTGGGCGTCGATCAAAAGACGATCATCGAGTGGGAGGGGGGGCGACTCTTTCCCACCAAGAAATTCGTCGATCGGATGTTGGCTCTGAAAGAAAAAGGGCCGGCCGCGATTCCCAAAAAGGCGCGCGGCGCAGCGCCCCCGCCGATGCGCGTCCTCGCCGACCCTGCGCTCTGGGAAATCGTGCGCAAGCTCGTCGCGCACAAGCGCCTGCGCGACGAGGTGGCCAAGCTGGCCGCAAGCTACGCCGATCCCTCCGAAGAACCCTGAGCCGGCTTCCCGGTCGGGTCCGGCGTTTCCGATAGCTCCGGCTCGAGCGCGCTCGCGGTCGTGTCCGGCTCCGTCGGGGGGTCGAACCAGTCACCGGGGACATGGGCACCGGGCACCACCGCTCGCGGGTCTGCGTCGGGGTCGGCGCCGTCCTCGGGACGCGCGACGGCGCCCGCCGCCGAAGCCGCCGCGGCCAGCGTCGCGAGATCGGGATCGGTGGGGGCGTCGGGCGAATCGCCCATCTCGCGGTCGTACATGCGACGCGAGTCGTCCGACAGCTCGGTGAATTCGCGCAGCGACGGCAAATCTTTGAGCGCCTTGAGACCGAAGAACTCCAGAAAAGCGGGCGTCGTTCCGTAGAGGAGAGGCCGCCCCGGTTCGTCCTTCTTGCCGAGAATCTTGATGAGGCCGCGCTCGAGCAACATCTTCATCACCGGCCCCGAGTCGACGCCGCGCACGTCGTCGACCTCGGGGCGCGTGAGCGGTTGCCGGTAAGCGATGATGGAGAGCGTTTCCAGCTGGGCGCGCGTCATGCGCACCGGTTTCTTGGCGGCGGCATCGCGAATGAACGGGGCATAGGCGGGGTTGGTGCGGAAAATGAGGCCCCCCGCCACCTCGTCCAAATGAACGCCGCGGCGCGCGTAGTCCTGACGAAGCTCCTCCGCCAGCGCCTTGACGAGCTTTCGGTCGGCGCGTCCGGCCGCCTTGGCGATGTCATTGAGCGACAGCGGCTGGTCGGCGACGAAGACGAGCGCTTCGATGAGCCCTTTCAGATGGGCGCGGCTCACATCGGCTGCGGGCGCGGTGGCTGCCGGGGATTCGTCCGCCCAAAGCTCGTCACCCTTCGCGGCTGGTTCGGTCCCCTCGTCGCCCGCGTTCTCCTTTTCGGAAAACACTTCTCCGTCCGACGCTTCCGGGGTGGTCCCGACGGCAACGGAAGCGGTGGCCGCGGGATCGACGGTCGAGCTCTCCTCGTCCTTCGATGCGATCAACGCTTCGCTGGGGGCAGTTTCCGCGGGGGCAGCTCCGCCTGGCGCCGCCATCTCCGCGACGAGCGGAGAGGTCTCCGTCGCGTCGGTTGTCGTGGCATCGCCCGTCGACGGCTCGGGCGCGCTCACGTCGTCGCGCGAGCCCGCCGGCACGACGTCCGACGTCGTGACCACACGCTTTCGCTTTTTGATGTTCTTGTTCGGCATGATCTAGAGGGATGGCTCGGGGCCCTCGGTCGGCGACGCATCGGCGTCGACCATGGCGGTTTCGATGAAGATGTCGGAAAGGGGATCGGCTTGATAAAGGCGCGTCATTCTGAGCCGCGTCATCTCGAGCAGCGCGAGAAAGGTAATGATGAGATCGAACCGCGTGCACTGCTCGTCGAAGAGGTCCTCGAAGCGGCAGGTGGGACGTCCCCGTAACTTTTCCGTGAGCTGCGTGATGCGCTCGGTGATCGACATGCGATCGAACGACACCTCGTGCTGCAGATCGACCTTGGCGCGCGCCAAGACCTTGCCGAATGCGTCGAGGAGCGTCCAAAGGTCGACGGGGGCGAGGGGCGCCGGGCCGTCGGCTTCCGGCGCCCTCGTGCCCCGCAGAAAGACATCCCGTCCGAGGGCTCCGCGCTCGTTCAGATCGGCGGCGGCCTGCTTGTACTTCTGGTACTCGAGCAGGCGGCGGATGAGCTCCTCGCGCGGATCGCCTTCCTCGTCCTCCCCCAGCCCTTCTTCGTCCGCCGGCTCGTCGGGCAAGAGGCTCTTACTCTTGATGTACGCCAGCGTCGCGGCCATGACGAGGTATTCGCTGGCGACGTCGATGGTGAGCTCCTGCATCAAGTTGATGTACGCGAGGTACTTTTCAGTGACGAAGCTCACCGGAATGTCGAAGATGTCGAGCTCGTGCTTCTGAATGAGGTGCAGCAGGAGATCGAGCGGCCCCTCGAAGGACGGCAAGCTGACGACGTAGTCTTTCGGCTTCGTGTCCTCGGGCGGCGTCGTCTCCTCGGACATGTCCCTTACGCGATCCCGTCGAAGATTTGCGTCTGAAAAAGCGTCTGCAGCACGTCCGCCACCACGCGAATCGGCTCCAGGACCATGTACCTGCTCAGGATGGGGACGTTGATGATGAGGAGCAGCAAGACGATCGAGTAGGGTGCGAGCCGGGCCTGGAGCGCGTCCATCGAGCGCGGCAAAAGGCGGCTGCCATCGAGGGGCGGAATGGGCAGGAAGTTGAACACCATGAGCCCCACGTTGACGTGGAACATCGTCACGAGGAGCGCAGCGGCGCCGGACATGCGGCCCGCGTCATCCCATAGTCCGACGTCTGCGCGTTTGCAAAGCGCGAAAATTCCGAGCGCGAGAAGCGCCAGCACCAGGTTCGACAGGGGCCCCGCCGCGGCTACCAGCGCCATGCCACCGCGCATCGAGATCGAACTGCGAAAACGCCGCGGCTCCACCGGCACGGGGCGAGCCCAACCGATGAATCCAAAGGCGCCTCCCATGATGATGCTGAGGGCGGGGATGAGCAGCGTGCCGAGCGGGTCGACATGCGTCGCCGGCGACAGGGAAAGGCGACCCTGACGCGCGGCCGTGTCGTCGCCGAGCCGATGGGCCACCCAGGCATGGGCACATTCGTGCACGGAGAGCGACAAAACCATCACCAGGAGATCGAGCGCGAGAAGCCTGATGAGCTCGGGAGGCGACAGACCAGACACGAGGCCAGCCTAGCACTTCTCTCTGCTACGCTTCCGCTTCCCGATGGGGCAGCCGGGCAATATCTGCACGATTTGTGGAGCGAATTACCGCGCTGACGTGCTTTTTTGCCCACAGGATGGCGCGCCGCTCGGCACCACGGCGCCGAAGTCCAACGACGCTCTCGTCGGCATCGAAGTGCCCGGACAGATCCGGATCGAGAAGCTCATCGGCGTCGGAGCTGCGGGGCGCGTCTACCGTGGATTCCAGAGCGGCGTCGAGCGCCGCGTGGCCGTCAAAGTGCTGCACGCCGAGCTGTCGACCGACACCACGGTGGTGGCGCGCTTCCATCGGGAAGCGCGCGTCGCCAGCATGCTCGCGCATCCACACGTGGTGGAGGTTTTCGTCACGGGGGAGCTCGCGGCCGGTGGACCGGCCGCCGGTGCGCTCTACATCGTGATGGAACACATCGACGGCATCTCGCTCCGCTCGGCGCTCGCGGCGGCGGGAGGCGCCATCCAGCTCCCGCGCGCGCTGCGCATCGTGCTGCAGCTCTGCGACGCCGTAGGTGAAGCGCACGGACGCGGCATCGTCCACCGTGATCTCAAGCCGGAGAACGTCATGCTCGTGCGCAAGGGCGCCGATCCCGACTTCGTGAAGGTGCTCGATTTCGGCATGGCGCGAGTGCCCGCCGGGAACGGCCCCGTGCTCACCAAGGCGGGGCTCATCTTCGGAACGGCGCGGTACATTTCCCCCGAGGGTGCGGCCGGGCAACCGGTGGGCCCGCCCGGCGACGTCTACGCGATCGCCACCATCCTCTACCAAGCGCTGGCCGGGTGCACGCCCTTCGAAGGAGAATCGGCGGTACAAGTGTTGGCTCGTCAGATCAACGAGTCGCCCGCGCCGCTGCGTTCGCACGCGCGTGCTTCGTACGTTCCCGAGCCGATCGCGGAGGTCGTCGCGGCGAACCTGGCCAAGCAACCCGAGCACCGAAGTCCCAACGCGCGGGCGCTCGCTCGCGCGCTCCTCGATGCGGCGCGAAGCGCCGGCCTTTCGCCGCAGGCGTTGGTGGCGCGCTCGTCCCTCCTCGGCGAGCCGGCGCACGAGCCCGCATTCGTCTCCGCCGAACCGACGCGACAGCTCGAGTTCGGTGCCGATCTCGCGCGTCGCGTGGACCTGACCCCCCGGTCTGACCTTCGCCCGCCTCCGGGCGGACGAATGGGCACGCGCAGTACCCTCGCCTTTCTGCTCGGGTGCGTGGCGGGAGGCGCGGGGCTCGCGGCGCTCGGCGTCAAGCTACGCGCCGACGGCCCAGCGGGCGGCACCCACCCGACAGGCGCCGAGGCGGCGCGGGCCGAGGCCCTTCGCACCTCGCCGGCTGCCGTGGACGCCGAAGCACCCCACGCCGACGGCACCTCGATCTCCGGTTCGTCGCGCTGAGCGCTTGGCGCTGGGATCCCCTGGCGCATGGCCGGAGGGGGCATTGCCCTGCGCGAACGCGGCACGCTACGCTGCCATGAGGACGCCCTTTGCGAAAGCTCGCCCTTCTCCTTTTGGCATCTGCCGTCGGTGCGACCGTGCCCCGCGCGGCGCGGGCCGACGAAACCGCGTCCACCCGCAGCGCCATCGCAGCGCGCGGCGTCGACCGCCCTCACACGCTCGCGCAGCTCGGGCTCGGACTACTCACGCTCCCCGCAGCCGACGTCTGCCTCAAGTCGCGCCCCTGCACCAAAGGGGACAGCAGCATCGAAGTCGATTTTTGGCAGATGTACCGCGCCAACCGGAGCTTCGCGGTCGGCGCGGGCGCTACCGTCGCGTTAAAGCCCACCACCGACAGCCCCCCCTCGGAGGCGGGCATCGATCGATCCCACACCCGGAGCTATTTTCTCGTCGAAGGACAGGGCCGCTACTACGCGATTGCAACGCCGTCGTTCGAGGCGTGGGTCGGAGCCACCGTGGGCATCGTCATCGTCAGCGATCGTTACTCCATCGACGATCCGAACAAGCGGACCTGGGCCCTCATTGGTCCCCGTTTTTCGATGGTGAGCAGCGAAGGGGCCTCGGTAGGGGCGGTCGTCGGTACCGAGTGGTCGTTCGCGCCGAACTGGGCGGCGGGATTTCAGGCGCGCTACCTGCAGTGGTTCTTGCCGCACGAACCAGCGACGACGGTGTTCCTCGACCGCGCGACGCTGACGGACCAGCAGAACGCCATTCAAGTCGGTATCTCGTGCAGCTACCGCATCGCGCTCTGAAGGCGGCTGCTCACGCCATGACGGCGTTGATGCCCGACTCGACCGCCTCGACGTCGGCCGTCTTCGGCGGTCCCACGTCCCCGCTCGGGCTGTCGAAAGGCGCGCGACCGATCTGCCGCGTGCCGAAGCGCGGCATGATCAGCGCAAGCACGTAAACGCGAAAGCAGAACCAGAAGAAGCCGCGCGGCTTGAGATCGGGGTGAATCTCAGCCTCGATTTGGGCGTGCAGCTCGGGAAGCTTGCTCCAGTGCGCGCCGGCGTGCTCGTGATGAGCCGCGTGAAGGCCATTGTTGAAGAGGAAGAAGTTGATCGCTTTGCCGGTGAAGCTGCGGGAGTGGTTATGCGCCGACCAGGGGTCGGTATGCACGTGCTGGATGTAGTTGAAGAGCATGATCGTCCAGAGCGCGAAAAATGCCGGCAGCCCGAAGGCGAGGATCCAAGCGCCGATTCCCTTCCACACGCCGAACAGCGCGATGCCGAGGGAAAGTAAGAGCACGTGGGCCCCCGCCCAAAGGACGTACTGGGTGACGATCTGTCGAAAGAGCGGACGGTTGTCACGGCGCGCTTTACGGATGTACCCCTTGATGGGCTCGCTCTGGTAATACGCCGAGACGAAAAAATACGTCGATGCCACGAGGGCGTTGTGGCGATTGGTGTGACGCCAGGTGATGGTGGCGTCGCCCGCTTTGTTGACGAGCTTGTGGTGATTCAAATTGTGCGTGGGAATCCAAGCAAACGTCGGATACCCGTAGAACACCGACAACCAGTTTCCGAAGGCGCCGTTCATGCGGCGGTTTTTGAAGGTCGGGCAGTGGTTGTGGTTGTGGGCCATGACGCCGGCGGAGAGCGCCAGATAGCAGCTGAGCGGGCACAGGTAGACGACCAGATCGGGCCGGGCGTACTGCGCGAGGCTGACCACCGGCATGAAGAACGCCCAAAGCAGCGAGCGGTAGTCGGCGGAATGGCGGAGCGACATCATCACGGCGGCCCAGAATAGCCGCTTTTCACGTGCTCGCCCAGGATTCCTGCTGCGAAATTGCGTTCGCGCCGTTATTCGCACGTTCGACCCATGGTCGTCACGCTCCCGCCGCGGCGTGCCATCCACAGCACCGTCGTGCGCGCGCTTTCTAGTCTCCTGACTCAGGACGCTAGGCGGGCGGGGATCATGCGGCGGCGAATGCGCGTATTGGACTGAAAATCGCCCGACACGTAGCTTTCGAGCTCGTGCACCGATTGGGGATCGAGGTCGAGGAAATGAAGGGTCGCTCGCCCCTCTTCGGCGTGGGTGACCACGGCCCTCGTCTCGATGGCAACGAGCCCCCCCAGCTCGAAGTAAACATCGACCCCCGTCCCCACGATGAGCGGCGACGGAACGTCGATCAGGGTAAGCTCCTCGGTCGACACTTCGGCGCCGTGGCCGGTGCACCAGAACTGCCCTGCGTCCACCATGACCGGCGCCTCGCAACGCGCGCTCGGCCGCCGCGGAGGCGAAACTGAGTTCGGTAAAGCACCCATTCTGGCTAATTGGTACGCACGAGCCGTGCCAGAGGCCATGCGCCGTCCCTACTCACGCCCATCCGTCGAGAAAACGTCGCGAAATCCAAAGACTTTGCGGGTACTCCGCGGTCCCGTGGGGCATTGTCCGGTAGGAAGTCCGGGTGTCCGCTGGACCACGATGCGCGTGGCGCCACTCTGACAACTCTGTCGTTCGGCTGGGGCTGCCGGTTCACATGAGCGCGGCCGGGATCGGTTGCGACGAAGAACACACACGATACCGATGCAGGCGAGCGGTCACCGCGGCGCCTTCAGGGCAAGAGTGCGACGAAAGCCGCAATCCGGTCGAAGAAGATCGCGGTGAGCGCCAAGAGCGCGAGCGAACGGACGGGAGCCAGCAGCGCGGACAAGTGCGCGGGAGACGCCGCCCGCGCCACGAAGGCTCCCGCTATTTCGAGGATCAGCGACGCGGCGATGAGCGGCGCGGCGATGGCCGTGGCGATGCCAATTCCCGCCGCCAGATTGGCAGCCGCGCGTGAGACGCCGCTTTCCAGGCTCGCCGGGGGCGACACCAGGATGCCCACCAAGCGCGCCGGTCCGCCAGTGGCGAGGAAAATGGTCGCCGCGAGCAGAGAAAAGAGCGCGCCGAGGGGTGACGCCCTTCCTTCCACCGTCGGCGCTTCGACCTGCTCTTGCGACCCGCGAAGCGCATCGACGATTCCTCCTGCCATGGTCGCCGACCAGAGCGGCACCGCCGCGGCGATGGCGACGAGGGTGCCGCGCGCCAGCTCGAAGAGAAGAAGGGGGGGCCAGGGCAACGCCGTGCTGCCCGCCGGCCGTATCGCGGGAACGATGACCGCCGAAAGGACGAGCGCCGCTGCGGTGCGCACCGGCGCAGAGAGAGCGCGGAGCCCGAAGGCAGGCACGATGACGATGATCGGCAGAACCCGCGCGAAGGCGAGCCCCCACGCCGCGAGATTGAACCCACCGCTCTCGAAGAGCCGCGCCAAGGCCTCCAGCAGCGACCCTTGCATCCGCTACCCGCACCGGACCGCGCGGATCCAGCTGCGGCCATTGCCTACCCACACGAGCCACGCGCCGCCGTCCTCGCGCGGCGCCAGCGACACGGACATGAAGTCGAAACCCTGGGCCGCCGTGAGCTCCGGCCCGAAGGCACCTTTTTCGACGGACGCCAGCACGAGCACATGGGGCGAAGCGGGCGCCGACGCCGTAGGGCGGGCATAGGCCACCCAGGTGCGGCCGCAGAGAGCTGCACCCGCGACGGGCGCGGGCTCGAGACCATTCGGATAGAGGCGCCACTGAACCTTGGCGTCGAGGCGGGGCTCGTGGCCGATGACGAGCGACGCGAGCCCGAAAGACGAAGTGTCCTGCGCGAAAGGGATGAAGGCGATCGGTCCCTCGCTGCTCGACGCGGCGGCGACTTCGGTGCGTCCCTCCGGTGAAGGACCGACGAAGACGACCACGTCGGCGCCGAGTCGCACCGGACCGCTTTCCCCGACCTCGATGATGCGGGCGTGTACGGGCGACATCGCGGCGCGCAGGTCGAGCATCACCGCCACGAGGCCGGCGTGGGAAGGAGCGAGCGCCACGCTGGATGCGCCCGAACCCTCGCTCGACAAGGCGGCGGTGCCCGCGCCTTCGATCCAGACGCGCGCGCGGCGCTCGTCCATCTTGTTTTCGGCACGGGCAATGTAAATTGCTACTTCGCGGCGCCGTTCACCGGCGATCACCGTGTCGGCAGCGACCTGCGCGCCGTCGAGGGCGTCGGTGGCGAGCACCTCCAGCGCTCCCGGCAGGACACCGGGGCTGAAGGTGAACGCCCGCCGCACCAGCTTGCCGTGCGTCACCCAATAAGCGTAAGAGCCACGCGTGAAGGCGGCAGGGGGCGCGCGCGAAGCCAGCGCTTCCTCGCCGCTCGCATCGGTCGATTCTTCGAGGCGGCCGACCCGCTTGGGGACCGCGGACGGCGCCGCGCCGAGCAAGTGCCCCACCAGATCGTCCGCGCGCGTGCGAAACAGGGCGCCGATTGGCGTCGCGACCACCGCTCCTGCCGGACCGAGATCGATGGGCTTTTCCAGCTTGAGGACGAGCTTGCCGGCGTCGAGCGGGAACGGCGCGGCGCCGGATTCCGCATCGACGCGATGCGATGCGCTTGCCGTGGTCGGCGCCGCGGTGGATGCCGGTCGCGGCGTTGCCGCATCGACGGAATTCTCGTTGCGGCTCCGCGAGCAACCCGACCCGACGAGGGCCATGGCGGCGCATCCCACACCAATGCGGACCACCGCGCGCTTACCGAGGAAGAGGGCAGCGGGGGCCCAGCGGAGGAACACCTCGCGCGCGGATGCCGTCGAGCGATGGATCGATCGCCCTTTCTTCGACCCGAAGACCCTTGTAAGAAGGCTCGCCATGACACTCGACCTGTCGACGGTAGGCTTCACCAGCGCGCCGTCCCACTTCACCTACGATTGGAAGACCGTCGTCTTGTACGCCCTCGGCATTGGAGCGAAAAGAGACGAGCTCGACTACCTGTACGAGGGCAAGGGGCCGCGAGTTTATCCGACTTTCGCGGTGTGCCCCGTCATGCCGGCGGTGATGGAGTGTCTCGGTCGCACCGGCGGCGAGCTGGCGATGGTCGTCCACGGCGCCGAAAGCGTGCGCGTGCCTCGTCCCCTTCCCTCCGAAGGCAAACTCCTCACCACGGCGACGATTGCCGCTATCTACGACCTGAAGAAGATGGCCCAGGTGGTCATCGAGACGAAGACCCACCTCGAGGGGGGCGCGCTGCTCTTCGAGACGTCCTGGTCCATCATCTTCCGCGGCGCGGGAGGCTTCGACGGGCCGCGGCCCCCCAAGGCCGAAACGGTCGACCTGCCGCAGGATCGGGCAGCCGATTTTCATTTCGAAATGGCGACGGCCCCGGAGCAAGCCCTTCTCTACCGGCTTTCGGGCGATCTCAATCCACTGCACGCCGACCCCGATTTTGCGACGATGGCTGGCTTTCCGCAGGGCCCGATCCTGCACGGGCTCTGCACCTACGGTTTCGTCGCGCGCGCCATCGCTCGCGGCGCGTGCGATGGCGACGCCACACGCATCACGCGGCTCGACGGCCAGTTCCGCCGCCCGGTCTGGCCGGGCGATACCATTGTCGTCGACGGTTGGAAGCTCGACGGGGGCATCGTGGCCGCCTCGGTCGGCGTCAAAGAGCGCCCCGATCCGGTCATGGCCGGCGTTTTCGCTCACACGAGAGCCGCGAACGGCTGACGCCGTCGAGGCCCTCGTCCGCGTCGGCGCTCGGGGCTTCGCCCCTCGTCTCGCCGGGGTCCTATTTCAGGAGCGCGCGGAGCCGGGCGACCTTTTCTTCTCGGGTCAAAGAGAGCTTCTCGCGCTCGGGGGGGCCCATCCCCTGCTTGATGACGTACTCTTCGTCGCCGATACCCATCACCGCTTTGCCCGCGCGGGCGATGACCCACTCGATCTTGGTTCCGTCTTTCTGCAAGAGGAGGTGGTAGGCGTGCTCGGCTAGGCCCTTCTCTTCGCTCGCACCTTTGACCTTGCCGAACGTCTTGAGCACGTCCTTCGCTTGATCGACGTCGTCGCGCACCAGTGAGAGCACGCGGTAACGCTTGTCGCCGTCCTTGTAGAATCCGGCCGCGCCAGCGCCCGCCCCGTCGATGCCGAGCACATCCTTCGGCGAATAGAGGATGCCGAGCGGGACGAGCTTGTCCGTCGGCAACCGGGCGGCGGCCGGTGGCAACCCGCCCGCGCCGGGCAGCTTCTGTCCGATCTCGGTGCCGATGGGGACGAGGAGCCGCTCGCTCGAAGCCTTCATCTGCGCGGGGGTTTCCTGCTCGTTGGCGTATTGGACCTCGACGAGGTACGGACCTTTCCAGATGTACGAGCGCCCCGTGCCGAGCGCGGCGGCGCCCCCGGCTTCGAGCTTGCGCGGCGCGGATTCGACCGGATCGCTGTCGGCGATGACCCGTTTGGTGAACATCCCATACGCGCCGTCGGCCGTAGCGAATTGCGACAGGTAGATCTCGACGGAACCGGGAGAGCCCGCGCCGTCGATGTAACGGAGCTGCACGACGCGCTTGAGACCGAAGCCCTTGTACACCTCGCATTCGCCGTTGAATGCCTCGGTGCAGATGGCGTCCATCGAGAGCTTGCCCCCTTCGCCGAACACCCGCGTCTCACCGTGCGGATCGAGGCAATAGCCTGCCGCTTGCCGCGGAAAGAATGCGGCGCTGGCCGGATCGTTGACTTGCCCTCCGCCGCCCGCGCAAGCTCCGGGTTTGGAGGCGCTCTCCATCGGTGGAGGTGCCGACCCTTGCGGGGCGGAGGAGCTATCTTTGTTGCACGCTGAGAAAGCGGCGGAGGTGAGCAGGAGAAGGGCGATGCGGGCGCCGAGCATACCCTCACTTACGGCAATGCGACCGCGAGAGCAACCTCGCGCGCTCGCGCGACCGATGACTTTCAGACCTTTTTGCATAGCGTCGCAACTCGTTGCCTCCCGCGCCGCGAAACGCGACGTCAAAATGCGAGCGAAGTCGTGCGGCAACCTTCGCGCACGCGGGCACATTGCTTGCTGAGAACGGGGGGTGCACGTCTATCCTCCGAATCTGCTTCAGCGTTTGCACCGCTCGCGACGTCGGGTAGGGCGGCGGCATACAGCGGGCTTCACGTTGCTCGAGCTGATGGTGGTGGTGATCTTGATCGGCGTGCTCGCCGCGCTCGGCGTTCCATCGATCGCCGCGCAGCTGCGCGATCGCCGTACCAACCAGGCTGCGCACGAGATCGCGCTTCTTTATCGACAGGCGCGATCGATGGCGATGGGACGCGGCGCCGCGGTGCTGGTCCGTTTCGACGGGTCGGCCAACGGACGCATCGAGGTTCGCGAATCGATGGATGCCGATCCCGCCCACTGCATGAGCTTGCCGGCCACGAGCTGCGCAGCGGGCAACTGGAACGCGGCGAGCCCCCTCAATCGACTGGTGGGGGCGTTCGACGTGAACGGCAGCGGTCCTTACACCAGCGTGAAGCTCGCCTTCTTTCAGGCCGATGGAACGAGCGCCGGCAATGCGGTCGAAGTTTGCTTCAGCCCGCTCGGGCGTCCTTACCGTCGCTTTGCCTTCACCGGCGCGTTCGTGCCCATGGCCGAGGTCCCCTACCTCCAAGTCAAACGGGTCGACGCCTCCAACCAGGCCGAAGGCATCACCCGCACCGTGCTCGTCCTGCCCAACGGCACATCGAGGCTCGCGCTATGACGCGCGCCCGGGGCAGAGGTCGCGCTTACACGGTCATCGAGGTGATGATCGCGCTCACACTTCTCGCGATCGGCACCAGCGGTGTCATCGCCATGCAGAAGGTGACCGCCATCGCCAACCGCGATGCAAAGTCGCTCGTCATTGCCACCCAGGTGGCACGCACGTGGATCGAAAGACTGCGCGCCGACGCCACGCAGTGGAATCACCCCTCCCTGGCCAATCCCGACAGCGACCTCGCCGACACGCGCTGGCTCAAATCGATCAACGGCATCTGGCTTCGTCCCACCGACGATCTGGCCGGCTCGCCGACCGCCGACGCGCTCGGCAACGACGTGCGCGACACCGATCTCGTCAACGGTATCTATTGCACCAACATCCGCCTCGCCTGGCTCTACGGTCCGCCCCCCGCCATCCCGCCTCCTTACCTCATTCGCGCGGAGGTTCGCGTGTATTGGCTGCGCGACGGCGGAGGTGGCGGCGTCGAAGCGGGCAAGACGATCTGCGATCCGGGCATCGACCTCACCAACGTCTCACCGGCGGTCGATCGCTACCACTTCGTCTACCTCACCAGCGCCCTCGCGCAGAACATGGCTCGCTAGCAATGAGGAGAGAACCGCTTTTGCCCTCTACCCGCTCGAGCCGACGAGGCTTCACGCTCGTCGAGCTCATGGTGGCCATCACGGCCGGCCTGTTCGTGGCGGTGGCCGCCTTCGGGCTCGCCAAGCAGGGCTCCAGGTTTTTCCAGCAGGAGGCCCGCGTTGCCAATGCGCAGTTCTCGGCCACGCTCGGCTTCGATCGGTTGCGCGCCGACATTGCCCGCGCTGGATTTCTCAGCACCGCCAATGTCCAGCGGGACCCCTTCGTGTGCGGCACGACCGGGGGATGGCCGGCCGGCATGACCGGCCTGGCCGCGCTGCGCATCATCGCCGCCACGCCCCTCGACGGGCAGAACCCCGCCAACGGCCTGACGCCCGATCAGCTCACGATGTCGGGGAGCTTCGCCTCGCCCGAGACCTTCCCCGTGCGCACGGTCCTCGCCGAGAACGCGAAGTTCCAAGTGTACCTGCAGGCCAACACCGGCGCCGTCGCTCGCTCCGATGGCATCGATGGCGGCACGATGGCGCAAGTCTTCAGGGCGGGCCGCATGCTCCGCATCCTCGACGGCACGGGCCGCTACGAGTTCGGCGCCATCGAGAGCTACGCTCTCAACGCCGCCGGCCAGATGGTGATCAACCTGCGGGCCAGCCCGGCCATCGCCTTTCGCCGGCCGGGGACGGCCTGCGGCGTGGAGGGGCTCGGCGTGGGAATGCAGGCCAACGTCGTCAACTGGATCCGCTACGAGATCCGCGATCTGCAGAAGAACCCGCCAGCCGCCTACAAGCCGCTCTACGCCGCCAGCGCGACTGCGCCCAACGACCAAACGCGTCGCGAGCTGGTACGCGTCGAGCTCGACTACGAGGGCAAGGAGATGGCCGATTCGCTCGAGATCGTCGCCGAATACGCGATCGACCTCAAATTCGGACTGACCGTCCTCTCCGGCTTCAAAACCGCCGCCAACCTCGATCCCAACATCGTGCAGTTCCCCATCGGGGACGCCAGGAACTACGAATACACCTACGAACCGTCGTCGAGCTCGCCGGTCAACGAAAAGGCGCCGCACCGCGTGCGCAGCGTGCGGGCGCGGTTCGCCGTTCGTTCGCGCGAAGCCGATCGGGCCGCGAACGTCACGCCGCCCTCTTCGGCGCCGCCCGGCACCATCTTCCGCTACGCCGTGGGCGTCGACGCCGGCTTTGCGCGCGCGCGTACGCTAGTTGCTGACATCAGTCTCCCCAACCTGGCGAGTCTCGCATGGTGACCGCCCACACCCACGACGGAAGGCGGCGGGACAGCGCGCGCCGCGCACTGCGCTGCGCGTCCCCCCGGCGCGCGAACGAACGCGGAGCGGCGGTGTTCGTGGTGGTGATGGTGCTCACCATGCTCACCGCCATCGGCGTCTTTGCCATGCGCGCATCGAGCATGTCCAACGCCGCGTCCGGGTACGACCGGCAGAACACGCAGAACCACTATGTCGGCGAGTTCGGCTTGCTCAGCGCGGTGGCCGAGCTGTCGACGACGCGGCGCAGCGCCTACGTCGAGAAGATGGGCAAAGGGATGGAGACGTGCGCGGCCGCCAAAGGCATCACCAACGTCGGCAGCGGCATCCCCTGCTATCACCTTTACGCCAACGACGTCGCCCGGACGGTGAAGAGCAACTTCAGCGGCCGCGCGCTCTTCGAAGTCCCGAGCGGCTCGGGCTCGGCGCTCGTCCCGGGAAGTCTCGGCCCGACGCCGCTCGACGGCGACTTCGTCGTGGAGATGACCGACCCCGGGCCCGTGGGCCTGCCCGTGGCCGGTACCGACGTCGGTGGTAGCGCCGCCAAGTTCAGATACCTGCAAGTGACGCTGACGTCGGTCGGGCAAGTTCGCCCGGCGGGAGACCCTGCGGCTTGCAACGCCGGAGCCGTCGTCGCGGGAAACGAAACCGGCCGTGCGTTCGTCGTGATTGGGCCCTTGCCATGAGAATCGAGAAGGAGATGTGTGAGATGTCGTCGCCAAAGCCAGAACCGTCGTGCGTCCCGAGAGCCGGAAGGGTGAGGCCTCTTCGGACGCCGGGTCTCGCTGCTCTCTGCGCATCGGCATTCCTGACCGCGAGCGGTGCTGCCAACGCGCAGATCGACACCAACCCACCGCTGCAGAACGTCATGCTCCTGGTCGACACGTCGGGATCGATGGAATACGCGACCGACGGCAAGAAGGTGTCCTGCGATCAAGTCGACGCTTCGCTCACCGCCGAGACCAAGGCCGCCTCGACGAAGAACCGCTGGACCCAGCTCGTCGAAGTACTCACCGGCGACGTCACCAACTACAGCTGCTACACCCAGGACCGCAGCTCCACCGCTTTCCGCGACGAGTTCCGCCTGGGGGGCATCGACTCGTACGACTACAACTACCACGTCCCCTACCACCGTATCGTGTCCGGCACGGGCGGGACCGGCGGGCTCTGCACCATCGGAGCCGGCGTCGTCGATACCAACCCGTTTGTCTGGGGCACGACACCGTGGAAGTACCACCTCTACAATAGCGCCGCGAGCGCCTGCACCAACTTCCAACAAGCGGAGACCGGTCTTCTCGATGCGTACCGCGACCGCGTGCGCTTCGGGCTCATGACGTTCGACGCGGCGGTCGACGCCGGCACGGGTCTCAATGGGACCAAGGCCGACTACACCACGGCCAACGCCGGCAACTGGAGCTACTTCCTCGACTGGCGCAGCAATCCGACCTGCAGCTCCAACGCCAGCTGTGCCAAGGGGCGCCCCGGCGGCTGCGCGGTGAGCTCGAACATGGAAGTCGGCGCGCGCAACGCGACGGCACCGCCGTGGGAGGGGCGCATGGTCCCCTTCGGTTCGCCGGTGGCGGACATCGCTGACGTCCGCACCACCAACCAGCGCATCCAGCAGGTGCTCACCTCGGTGCGCCCCTTCGGAGCGACGCCCATCAACGGCCTGTTGAACGACGCGCGCGACTTCTTCCGATCCGACGTCGACGACGACTACGTGAACGGCACGACCTGCGACACCAAGACGGGCGTCGGTTGTTTCGGTCCTGCCAAAGACGGCTTCGTCGCGCAGGGCTGCCGAAAGAGTTACATCATTCTTCTCACCGACGGCGAGCCGAACCTCGACCTTCGCCCGACGTGCGAAGGAACGATCGGGGGCATCGCCGGCGTCTGTCCCTACGTCGACAAATCGTTCGAGATCGTCAAGGATCTCGCTCAACCCACGTCGGGCAAAGAACCGATCAAGACCTACGTCATCGGTTTTGCCGTTTCCACCGTCGACGCCGGTCAGCCGTCGCCGGTCGATTGCAGCAAGATCTCCACCAAAGGTACGGGCGGTGCCGGCGACACCTTCGACCCCCAGAGCCTCTGCGGCGCCACCATGGACCCCAAGCTCGCCACCTGCTGCACGCTGGCGAAGATCGCGTATTACGGCGGCTCGACCAACGCCTTCTTCGTTTCCAATGCGACCGAGCTGCGGGCGGCGATGGCGTCCATCTTGCGCGGCATCGACGCCAAGATCTCCACGCGAACGATGCCCGTCTTCGCCGGCGCAGCCAACGATTCGCTGGGCGGCGCCTATTCGTTCTTTTCCTCGTTCCGCGCCGACCAGGCCGACGTGTGGTCCGGCGTTCTCGAGCGGCAGCGCACCAAGTGCGTCCCCCAGACGAGCGGCAGCTCGACGATCATCGTCCCCACCGATCTTCCGATCGACTCGAACCTCGGCGACAAGTTCTCCGACAACGTGGCGGCAGCCGACAGCGCCCATCCCCGCACCTTTTACACGGTCATTCCCGACGTGGTGGCCGGTCTGCAGTGGTCGGATCGCTCGATCCGCCCCTCCATCCCGGCCACGAACCCGGACGGGATCGGGATCCAATCGGGAACGCTCGTCACCGGCACCAACACCGACTTCTTCGCTCCCAAGATCCCGGCCACGGCGATGAAAGTCAGCAAATCGGCCTGCACCGACAAACCGGTGCCCGCCACCGACGACGCCTGCGCCACGATGTTCATGAAATGGGAGCTCGCCGTCGACAATACGCCCTACGTCAAACGAGGCGATCCCTTCGGCGCCATCTACCATTCCACGCCGACCTTGGTGGGGTCACCCAACGAGTTTCTGCGCGACGAGTCCTACACGCAGTTCGTCGCTGATCAGGCCAAACGGCCCCCCGTACTCTACACGTCCACCACCGACGGCCAGCTGCACGCCTTCAAGGTCGACGTCTCACCCGCCGACAAGACCGACACCTTCACCATCGACAAGAAGGTCAACAACGAGCTCTGGTCGTTCTTTCCGCCGGCCGCGCTCCCCCGTATCCCTGCGCAATATCCCGGCACCGAACAGGTCATCACCGACGGCCAGCCCGTCGTCAAGAACGTCGTCTACGTGCGCACCGACGCCGACGCCAAGAGCGGCGGCGGAAGCGCCCTGTGGCGCACCGTGCTCGTTTCTGGATTCGGCGGAGGCGGCCCCGGCTACTTCGCGCTCGACATCACCAACCCCGTCATCAAGCAGGGCGACGCCAAGACCGGTCCCAAGATGCTCTGGCAGCTCACCACCGACGATGCCGGCAACCGGTTGTTCGGCAAGCGTAGCGGCGTCCCCGCCATCGCGACGCTCTTCTTCGGTGCGGGCGGCATCGACCCCAAGGAGTACGCCGTGGCCATTCTCCCCGGTGGCGACAGCGACGCGCCGCTCACCGCAGCACCTGGGTGCGATGCTCCCACCGCCGAGCTCGTCGACAGCACCAAACCCGTACGCACCAAGGTGCGCTGCTGGAACAACGACCCGGCCCGCTCCCTCACCATCGTGCGTCTCGACACGGGCGAGATCGTGCGAACCTTCCGCGCCCAAGTCGATGGGCCAGCGTCCGTCCTTTCACGCGCGCGCGACACCTTCAACAAGTACACCGTGCTCCCGGCCCCCATCTCCGGCCAGCCCATCCCCTTTCCGTCGATGGGCGGCGAAGTGTCCGACCGCGCCTTCGTCGGCGATCGCGACGGCATGCTCTGGCGCGTCGATTTCGCTTCGCCGAATCCGCTGGATTGGAAGATGCAGCTCTTCTTCGACGCCTACACCGGCCAGGCCTATAACGACGGGCAGCCCATCGCCACGCCGCCCATCCTGTCGGTGGATCGCGTGGGAAACGTCACGCTCGCTTTTTCCACCGGCGACCAGGAGACGTTTCTCGCTACGAGCGGCATGAAGAACTACCAGTGGTCGCTCGTCGAGAAGCCGAGCGGCTTACCCCCCGTCTTCAAGTCCGAGGCGCAGTGGTCCTTGCTCCTCAAAGACGGCGAGCGCATTTCCGGACCGATGTCGCTCTTCAGCTCGACCCTCTTCTACACCACCTACTTGCCGCCCGCCTTCGGCTCCACGAAGAACTGCAGCGCCGGCCAGTCGCGCATCTGTGCGGTGCACTATCTCCTTCCCCGCGGCGTGGCCGGCGAAGGCGGGGCCGTGGGGCGACCGCTGCTCAACACCGAGACCGATCCGTGCCTGCAGTTCGGCGAGAGCATCATCTTCGGCGCTGGCATCACCCAGAGGCCGACCTGCAACCAGGAGACGACCTACAACGATCCCTACCTCGGATCGGGAACGCACACTTCCCTCACCAACGTGAACCCCGGCAAGTTCAACCTCATCGTGCAGACGGGACCGAGCGGCACCAAACCCACCGGCGGCGAGGTCAATACGCGCACCATCGAGCTTCAGCCTCCACTTACCACCACGCGCATCGACTCGTGGGCGGCGGTCGTCGAATGAGCGCGCAGGGGGTGCGGTTCGCCGCTATCGCTCTTTTCGTCGTAGCGTGCCGCAAGGACAAGGCACCGCCTCCCGCGCCGACACCGGCGCCCGTCGCCAGCAGCGCGCTCGACCGCTTGCTTCCCGGCGAGCTGGCGGAGGGGACCGAGCGCGCCATGGGGCTCGCCGTTCCACGCGACATGCATTTCGAGCGCGTGTTCGACGACTCTGCGCTCGCGCGCGGTCGCATCGGTGCCGAGGCCCTCGCCAACTACGTGCGCACGCGGGTCGACGCCGCCACCGTGGAAATCGGAGCGACGCGCACCCTCTTTCCCCGAGCGCACGTCAAAGGTCAACCGGACAGCAAGACCGTGCGCATCGAAGTGATCCGCGAGGTCGACTCCACCGTCCTCTACCTGCGCGACACGACAGCTCCCGTCCTTCCTCCGGGGCTGACGGAAGAAGAGCGCTGGCGCAAAGAGGGCGTCGTGCCCGGCAAGCCGTTCAATCCGAACGCGCTCTAGCGGGGTGCTGAAAAAGCCTCGCCTCGCCACTGGATGCGTTCCGGTCGCTTGTTCTCCCCCCGGGGAGAAACAGCAGCAACAACCCTTCTGAGGGCTTTTTCAGCAACCTGCGACTTACTTCTTCTCGCCGATCGCCTTGCCCACCTTTTCGAGCAAGGTCTGGATCTTGAACGGCTTGGTCAGATAGTGGCGCGCACCGGCGTTGATGCCTTGCACCACGTCCTTGGGTGAGTCGCGACCCGTCAAGAAGATGAGCGGCACGTTCTTGAGGCGCGATTCGGCTTTCAGCTTGCTCGCCAGGGTCCACCCATCCATGCGCGGCATCATCACATCCATGATGATGAGGTCCGGCGTCTTCATCCGCATCAGCGCTTCCAGCGCGACCTGACCGTCGGACGATTCGTACACGCAGTAGTTGGCGCCGAGTGAGCGCACCAGCATGTCGCGGATGGCCGCATCGTCCTCGACCACCATGATGATCTTGGCGTGGGGGCCCGGGTTTGCGCTCGGGACAGGTTCGATGCTCGCTGGGGGAGCCGTCGGCGCTCGTGCCGGTGGCGCGATCGGTGGTCGCGCGGGCGCAGCGCCCGGCGCTCGCACCGGAATCGGTGGCGGCTGTGCAGCAGCAGGTGCTCCCGGCGGGCCCGCACGGGACGTCGATCCGGGAAAGGGAGGCGGCGCGGGCGCCTTCGGCAGCGGCGGCGCCGGCATGCGCGGCGGACCTCCCGGTTGCGGCCCTACGGGAATGGGCGGCTTCGGCCCTGCTTGAGGCGCCGTGTGGGGCGCGGTGGGGGACGTCCCTGCAGCGCCAGACCGCTGGACATCGGGCTGCCCCGGCGCAGGGCGGGCGGGGCCTGGCCCGGTGCCCATCGTCAGCTTGTTGAAGGGTGACTTCGGCGTCGGTGGCTGCAATGCGATCGGGGTCAACGGCGGGAACGGCCACCACTTGAGACCTTCGAGCCGGGCTTTCGTTGCTAGCCCTTTCGGGCGAGGCCAGGTCGGTGTAAAGACCCCCCAAACATGACGACGGATGCCGGGCCCCTCAGGCAAACTCCCCTGTATGCCGAGCACAAAAAGCTCGGGGCGCGGCTCGTCCCCTTCGCCGGGTGGGAGATGCCCATCCAATATGCCGGCATCGTGGAAGAGCACCGCGCCGTGCGGACGGCGGCCGGACTCTTCGATGTGTCGCACATGGGGGAAATCGAGCTCCGGGGAGAGCACGCGGCGGCGGTCGTCGACTACTTGGTGACCGGTGACGCCGCCGGGCTCGACGACGGCAAGGCGCTCTATACGTGCGCCTGCAACGAGCAAGGCACGATCCTCGACGACCTCATCGTCTACCGCATCACGCGCGACGCTTTTCTCGTCGTCTGCAACGCCGGCAACCGCGACAAGATCAGCGCCCATTTCCGGCGCGCCGCCGAAAACCACTGCGAGTTCGAGGACTGCTCCGACAGAACGGCGCTCTTGGCGCTGCAAGGCCCACGCGCCATCGAGATCCTCGGGCTCGCCGGCAAAGAGGCCGCAGCCTGCGCCGACCTGAAGAGCTTCCACTTCCGCGACGCAGTGGTCGCCAACGTGCGCGCCACCGTGGCCCGCACCGGGTACACCGGCGAGGACGGGGTCGAGATTTTCTGCGCCTCGGGCGATGCAGCGCAGGTCTTTCGCACCTTGCTCGAGCTCGGCAAATCGAAGGGACTCGAACCCATCGGGCTCGGCGCCCGCGACACCCTGCGGCTCGAGGCCTGCCTCGCCCTCTACGGCAACGACATCGACGAGACGACCAACCCGCTCGAGGCGGGACTCGGCTGGATCGTCAAAATGAACAAGCCTCTCTTCATCGGCAAAGAAGCGCTCACCCGCGTGCAGCAAGCGGGCTCGCCACGCAAATTCGTCGGCTTCGAGATGACGGGGCGCGGCATCGCCCGTCACGGCTATCCCCTCTGCGACGCCGAGGGCAAGCCGGTCGGCATCTGTACCAGCGGCGGCCCTTCCCCGACCCTCGGCAAGAACATCGGTCTCGGCTACCTGCCGGCCGCGCTGACCGCGGTGGGCACCGAGCTCCAAGTCGACTGCCGCGGCAAGCTCGTCGGCGCCGTCGTGGTCAAGAGGCCCTTTTACAAACGCAATCGAGGAGCAGCATGAGCGACAAGCTGGATGTTCGAGACGGCCTTCTCTACACGAGAGATCACGAATGGGCGTCGTCCAAATCCGAGGGGTTGGAAGTGGGGATCACGGCCTACGCCGTCGATCAGCTGGGGGACATCACCCTCGTCAACATCGACTTGAAGGTGGGCGACGCGGTGACCGCGGGCAAGACGTTCGGTACCATCGAATCGGTCAAGACGCTGAGCGATCTTTTTTCGCCGGTGAGCGGCAAGGTCGTCAAGATCAACGCCGAGCTCGAAAACAAGCCCGAACTCGTCAACGAGGACTGCTACGGCAAGGGCTGGATGGTCATCATTCTACCGAGCGACGCCGGAGAGAAGGACAAGCTCCTTTCCCCCGCCGCCTATCGCGATCTCTTGAAGTCCGTCGACCACTGAACCACCGAGTGTTGCCCTAAGGCGTCGCCCCCATCATCGATGCGCTACCTACCGCACACGCAGGAAGAGATTGCGGCCATGTTGGCCGCGATCGGCAAATCATCCATCGACGAGCTCTTCGCTCAGATCCCGAAAGAGGTGCGCCTGGCGCGGCCGATTTCGATCGAGCACGCGCTCGACGAAGCCAGCCTGATGCGGCACCTGATCGAGCTCTCGCAGAAAAACCGCGGGGCCGAGCTGACGACTTTCCTCGGCGCCGGGGCTTACGACCACCCGCTCTCACCAGCCGTCGATCAGCTCCTTCTTCGCAGCGAGTTTTATACCGCCTACACGCCCTACCAGCCCGAGGTTGCGCAGGGCACCTTGCAATCGATCTTCGAGTTTCAGTCGATCGTGAGCGAGATCTTCGGCCTACCCGTCGCCAATGCGTCGATGTACGACGGCGCCAGCGCCGCCGCGGAAGCGGTGCTCATGGCCAAACGCCTCACCCGGCGCGAGGGGGTGCTCGTCTCCGGCGGCGTTCATCCGCACTACCGCGAGACGATCGACACCTACCTGCAAGGAATCGGTGAGGGGAAAAAGGCGATTCGCACGGTGCCGCTCGGTGCCGCCGGCTCGGCCGACCTCACCGCGCTGGAGTCGCTGTGTTCGCCCAATTTGGCGGCCATCGTCGTCGGCTATCCGAATTTCTTCGGCTGCGTGGGGGACGTGCGCGGCGCTGCCGAGCTCGCCCATCGCCATGGAGCCTTGCTCGTCACCGTGACCGAGGATCCCTTTGCCCTTTCGCTGCTGGAATCACCCGGCGAGCTCGGCGCGGACATCGCGGTGGGCGAGGGACAGGCCCTCGGCATCCCCTTGCAGTTCGGCGGGCCTTACGCGGGGCTCTTTGCTTGTCGCGAGGGGCGCGACTTCCTCCAGCAGATCCCGGGCCGCCTGGTGGGCGAGACCGTCGACAAGCACGGCGAGCGCGGCTACGTGCTCACCCTGTCCACCCGCGAGCAGCACATCCGCCGCGAGCGCGCGACGAGCAACATCTGCACGAACACGGGGCTGTGCGCCCTCGCCGTGACCATCCGCATGTGCATGCTCGGCAAGCAAGGCTTCCTCGAGGCCGGCCGGCAGTGTCTGGCCAAGACCGAATATTTGAAGGCGCGCATCGCCGAGTTGAACGGTTATGCCCTGGTGTATCCGACGGCCCCGACGTTCAACGAGTTCGCCGTGCGCGTGCGGGGGGGGAGCGCCGTCCGCATCGTCGACGCGCTCGAGCCGAAAGGTTTTTTGGCCGGCCTCGATCTCGGCCGTGTCGATGCGGGCCGAGCCGATCAGCTGCTCATCGCGGTGACCGAGAGTCGCAGCCGTGCCGATCTCGACGCCTTCGTGGCGGCGCTCGACGCGGTCTGAAGCGGCGATCCACGCCAGCAAGGGAAGCGACTCGGGCCCCCCGCGCAGCCGTCCTCGCACCTCGGCCGTCACCCTCGCCCTTGCCGCGATGGCGCTCGTCCTGCGCCGCACGACCGGACCGCGCCGCCACCGGCGCTCGGATCAGCGACGGGCTTCGACGGGCGACATCATCGGATTCGGCCAATAGCCGCCGCTCGCGTTTCGGTACACGGTGAGTCGGAGCAAATCGATGCCGACGGTGGCGGCGTAAGCGCGCACGTCGTTCGTCCCGATTTCCGTCATCGCCGTCAGCTGAAAGCCGAACGGGACGCCCAAGACGAGCGCACCGACGAATCCGGACGAGTCTTCGCCC
>Ga0193706_1000119_pt1 | contig 56414 bp, 50 predicted proteins | sample U3c1metaG_FD_160130 | JGI IMG/M metagenome (GOLD analysis project Ga0193706, IMG submission 160130) | Soil microbial communities from a riparian zone of the East river system, Colorado, United States - U3c1 | ecosystem: Environmental > Terrestrial > Soil > Riparian zone | place: USA: East River...
CAGCGCGCGGGCCGGCGCCGACGTCGGCCATGGAGCAGCCGTCGGGACAGTAATCCCCCAGCCTGCGCCCATTGTCGGATTCGATTGCCAATAGCATTTCGATTTTTCCACGGAGATCACCACGAGCGTCGCTCATCGCCTCCCACGCGAGCGTGCAGCGCGCCTGCCACTCCCGGACCTCATTCGATAGGAGCACAACCATGTCTTTTCGCACTCTCAACAAGCCGTTCGCCGCCACCGTCATTGCCATGCTCGCCGGCTATGCCGTCGGATGTGCATCGGCACTCCCTCCGCCGGAGTTGCTCGACGCTCGGTCGGCCTACATCCGCGCGGAATCGGGCCCGGCGTCTCAGCTCAAGCCGGACAGTCTGCATGAAGCCAAAGTTGCGCTCGACAAGGCCGAAAAGGCCTATGCCGACGATCCTGGCGCCCTGAAGACGCGCGACGTCGCCTACCTCGCCGTGCGGCGCGCAGAGCTCGCCGAGGTCCAGGCGCGCGATGCCAAGGCTGCCCAGGACAGGGCCCGGGCCGAGAAAGAGCTGGCGGGCCTGACGCAAAATCAGCTTTCGAATGCGCGCCAGCAGCTCGCTTCGGCGTCGGAACGGCTGACCGGAACGGAGCAGCAGCTCGCCAATGAGCGAGCCATGCGCGAGGCGGCGGAAAAGCGGGCGAAAGAGGCAATCGACAAGCTGGCCGCGAGCGCGGCCGGCTCCGTCAAACAGGAGACCCGCGGCACCGTCATCACCCTTCCGGGCAACGTTCTCTTTGCGTCCGCGAAGACGACCGTCCTTCCCGGGGCACAAGCCAGGCTGAACGCCGTTGGCGAGGCGCTGAAGGACCAATCCGATCACGAGATCTTGGTGGAGGGTCACACCGACGCACAAGGTTCGGATGCGGCGAACCTGGAGCTCTCCACGGCGCGCGCGCAGAATGTGCGCGATTACTTGGTGTCGCATGGCGTGCCCGCCGATCGCATCCGGGCCCTGGGGCTCGGCGAGACCCGGCCGGTTGCCGACAACAACACGCCCGAGGGCCGCGCCAACAACCGTCGCGTCGAGATCATCGTCTCGCCGAAGCAGGGCGCGTCCAGCACGGACCGCAAGCCGACCACCATCGACACCCCACTTCCCCCCGAGCGTAAGCCGTCTCCGGCGGGCAGTGCACCGATTGAGAACAAGAAGTGACAACGAAGTGAGTCGAACGCGGAGCTTCATCCATCAATCATCATAACGGAGAGAATAAAATGAAATTCACGTCGTCAACGATCAAGCGATTGGCATTGGGGGGAGTCGTGGCATTCTTGGGAGCCTGCGGTGGAAGTAACACCGATGCTGCCGACAACACCGGGCTCGAGCCGAGTCGAGAGACGCGGATCAAAGACCTGGCCGCCGAGGCATGCAATCGCTACGAGGACTGCTCTGGCTTCGGCAGCGGTCAAACGTACGCTTCGGAAGCCGAATGCGAGGCGGACTTCACCAAAAAGGCCGGTACGCTATGGCCTGACGACAAGTGCGGCAGCGGTCGCATCAGCAATCCGCGCTACGAGGCATGCGTCGCTTCGACCAATAGCGTGGCGTGCGGCGGCGGCATCCTCGACACCATTGCCGCGCTCGAAGACTGCAACGCCGGCAAGGTCTGCACCGACCCTCCGCAGTGAGGGAGCTCGGGCGCGTGCAAGTCAAGTGAAGACATCTCAACCAGGAGGAAGACTCATGAAATCGTTTCTTGGTGCCAGTGTGGTCATCGGGTTCGCCGCGGTTACGTTCGCGGCGTGTGGTGGCAATAACAGTGATCAGAATGCGAAGTACCCGGCGGGTGAGTCGCGAGCCATGAACGAGCTCACGCCCTCCGAGCGCAAGGAAGCGGAGCGTCGCGCCAATCAAGAGCACGAGCGTGAGCGCGAACTCGCCGCGGCCCGCGAGCCAGGCTCGAGCAGCCCGAGCAGCCACACGCCGAAAGAGGTGAGCCGGACCTCCACTGCCCTGGCCGTGTCCAGCGTCGCCACTGCGCGGTGCGATCGCGAGCTCAAGTGCAAGAACATCGGTACCAACCAGAAGTACCTCAGCACCGACGAGTGCATCACCAAGCTGCAGAACGACAAGCGTACGTCGCTCAATCCGCAGGAATGCCCGGAGGGGGTGAGCGACAAGGATCTCGCGAGCTGCCTCAAGTCGATCCGCGAGGAAGACTGCGGCAATCCGCTGGACTCCGTGTCCCGCTTGACGGCGTGCCGAGCTGGCGCGCTCTGCCTCAAGTAGTCGTACGCGAGCGCACTAACCTACGGCAGCGGGGGACCCTAACGGTCCCCCGCTGCCGTAGGTTAGGCGCGAGAGCGCATACGGCACGCGAGGTCGGCCCGACATCGTGTACGCTGGCTCAGCTTGGGCGCCCGACTCGTTTACCTAAAGACACGCAAAGTCCCCGATCTCTTCTGGAACCTGTACGTGTGTCGGCCGGTAGCCGCCGTCCTGGTCAATCTGGTCAAGGACACGCGCATCACGCCCAATCAGATCACGCTGGCCGCCGTCGTCGTCGCGGTGGCGTCGGCCGTGCTTCTCTTGGTGCTACCTGGGTACCAGGGGCTCGTGATCGCCATCGCCGTTTACCAGGCGTCGTATGTGCTCGATTGTGCCGACGGCATGCTGGCGCGGTGGCGTGGCGTGCAGTCGACCCCCGGGCATCTGCTCGATTTCTTGATGGACGAAATCAAAGCCTTCATCGTGCTCGGCGCGGTCGCGGTTCGCCTCTTCCAAGAGCACGCCGATCCGCGGTTCTTGCTCCTCGGCATCCTGGGATTGGTGGCTCTCGCCTCGGGGATCGCGCTGACCACGTTTCAGCGACGTCCCGAGATCGCTGGGCCCGCGGGGCCGAAGAGCGCCGGACCCGTTTCCATCGTGAAGCGCGCGATTCGGGGCGTCGAAGGCGTGGCGAAATTCCTGATCCACTACCCTTCGTACATCCTCTATGCGGCGCTGGCGGGACGGATCGATTACTATTTTTACCCCTATATCGCCGTCAATGCCGTGTACGCGCTGCGCACGTTCGCCGGGGTCGCCCTGCAATTCGGGCGAAAGTAGGGGCGCATCGCGGAGCGATCTCTCGAACGCGGAGCGACGTCAAAAACTGATCGGGAGATCGAACTGCACCATGCGGAAGGACTGCTGCTCGACGTATCCGACGAGGCCGGTGGACAGACAAATGCCCGGTCGCAAGCGCGCCGTATCCGAGAGCTCGATCTCGATGCGGCCGCCGGCACCGGCGGTGAGGTTGTCGCGCGCCGATGGGTCTTGATCGACGATTGCCGGCGGGAGAAGGTAGTACTGGTAGCGGAGCTCGAGTCCCACGGAAATTTCGGGGATCAGGAGATAGCCCAAGAAAAAACCAAAGGTGGAATTGACCTTGGCGTCGTCGCCAGTGCTGCCCGTCCCTTTGACGCGCCCGCTGGCGATGATCGTTCCGTCCACTTGCGCCGTGAGCCCGCGTTGCACGAACGCCACGCTGAGACCCGTCGGAAATCCGAGATCGTTGGCGGCGAAGGCGTTGTTGTCCATTGCCGCGCGTGCGAGCGCTCCCTGCCGCTGCAAGAAAACCCCATCGACATCGGATCCATCTCCGCCGCCGGTCGCGAGCGGCAGACCGACGGAGGTCGAAGCGGCAAACCGAATGACGGGCCCGACGGGGAAAGCCAGCGTGATGCCGAGCGAAGGGTTGACCAGCCCCGTGCGATTGCGGTTCCCGTTGGCGACGCGGTTGTCGTCGAAACCCCACCGCGCCTGCAGAAAAAAAAGCTGGTGAAGTCGAACCTGACCGGACAAGAAGACGACCGTTTCGAGCGCGCTCATGTCGGCGTACCGGTAGGGCGCGACGATCGTGTCGATGCGTAGGCCGGTTCTCGGTGCCACGCTCCGCAGCTGGAAGGGCAGCACGTACGCAGAGGTCGGTGTCGGTGAAGGCAAAGGCGCGGGGGGCGTCGCCAGCGAGACAGAAGAGGAGGTGGGTGTGCGCGCGGGGGGAGGTGACGACGTCGGCGGCACTGCAGGGGAAGCGGCTCCTGCTCGGCCCGCCAAAAAAAACAGGAGTGCCAGCGAGCGGGCGAGCGACAATCCCATCGCGTCCACATATACGAGCCGTTGCGGACAGACTCCACTTCGGTGAGCAGGCGCTCGTGAAGGCCGCAAGGAGTGTCGTCTGCGCCCAAAGTTGGGGGCGCTCACGCCCTCGCAGTGGTATCGCATGGTGGGCTTAAGGAGTGCACCTTAGAGAGTGCACAACGAAGTGCGCACGCTGGTGCCATTTTACTTCGCCCGGCGCCGGATCGGTTCTTGCCACACTCCGCGATAGCGTCGCATTTTTTCTCACCTGCGACGCCATGAGCGTCGCGACCGAGGATGCAGAATTTCATGCCGCCCCCCGAACAAAGGCTCGGCTCCAGCCCGCCTTGCAGCGACGATGGCGTCGACACGAACGGCGCGGCTCGGCTGGGGCAGACGCTCAAGGGAAAGTGGCGGCTCGACTCCATTCTCGGAAGCGGTGGTACCGCGATCGTCTATGCGGCCACGCATCGCAATGGCAACCGCGTCGCCGTCAAGGTGCTGCACTCCCGCTTTTCCACGATGCCCGCCGAGCGGGAACGGTTCTCGCGTGAGGGGTTCTTCGCGAACAAGGTCGAACACCCCGACGTGGTGCGCGTCCTCGACGAGGACGTGGACGAAGATGGCAACCTTTTCTTGGTGATGGAGCTCTTGGACGGGGAGCCCCTCGTCGCGCGCTGGAAGGCGGCGGGCTATCGCTTGCCCGTGCCCGAGGCGCTGTGGATCGCCGATCGGCTTTTGGCGGTGCTGGAAGTGGCGCACGCGCGTGGCATCGTGCATCGCGATATCAAGCCGGAGAACCTCTTCCTCACCGCGGACGGAGGTTTCAAAGTGCTCGACTTCGGCATCGCCCGGCTGCGGGGGATGGGCTCGGGCACGATACGCGGGATCGTCCTCGGGACGCCCGGCTTTACGGCTCCCGAGCAAGCGCGAGGCGAGTGGGACATCGTCGGCGCCTGCACCGACATCTGGGCGGTGGGCGCGACGCTCTTCGCTCTCTTGACGGGTCGGCTCGTCCACGAAGAGCAGCAGACCGCCGCCCACCTGCTCCGCGTGTCGATGGAGCCGGCCCCGCCGATTCGGCAGATCGATCCCGAGGTGCCCGAGGCCGTGGCGCGTTCGATCGATTGCGCGCTGTCTTTTGCTCCGCAACTGCGCTTTGCCTCGGCGGCGGAGATGCGGCAATCGATCGCCATGGCCTACCGCTTGACGACGGGCCAGAGCCTGAGCGGAGGGCGCCCGACAGCCGCGATCGCGAACGCGGGGTACGCGCCCACGCTGCGCGTCACGACGGGGACGACGGTCGTCACACACCGCTCGAGGTCGGCAGCACGCGTCGCGTCGATCGATCGCTGGGACGCGGCGGCCATGGCGACCGCTTTCTTCGCGCTGGGCGGGATCGTTGTCGGATATTTTGCGTCGGGGAGCAGCTCCGCCTCCAATGCGGTCGAGGAGTCGGCCATCGCTGCAACTCCGGTTTCGCAGGTCACGGCGTCAGCGGCGATGGCGGGTGTCGCGGAGCCGAGCTCGGGAGGGCGCGCGGTCGCGGAAGCGCCAGCCGCGGACAGCGCAGTACCGATGCCGCCCCCTCCCGATCCTCCTCCGCCGCCCCTGGCCGCGCCACTTCCGACCATCACCGCGGTGAGCGCTCCACCACCCGCAGCCACCGTGCAGGTGCTCGTGCACCCGCGCGTCGATCGCCGCACCGGCGCAGTCTCCTCGCGCGCGCCTGCGAATGCGGAAGGGGCGGCCAGTGTGGAGCCAACGCCCGTTTTGCCGATTCCCGTGACCGCACTGCCGGCCGCGGCGCTGCCGGGATCGGCGTCGCGACGTCCGGCGCGGCCGCCGTCCGGCGACAACCTGGACTTCGTCGAGACCCGGCGCTGACCCATGTCGACCGCTCGTTTTGCCCTGGCTTGTCGATCGAACACGCTGCGCCGGATCCTCGGCGCGCTCCCGCTCGTGTTCGCACTCGACCTCTATCCGATGACGGCCGCCGCGACCGAACCGTTGTCACCCAGCGCGGAGCGTCTCTTCACGGAAGGTTTGAAGCTCGCGCACGGAGGCGATTGCGTACGCGCGCGGGACAAGTTCACCGAGAGCTACGCGGCCGACGCCGCACCGGGCACGTTGATCAACTGGGCTTTGTGCGAAGAAAAACTGGGCCGGTCGGCCACCGCGCTCGAATTGCTGCGCCTGGCCGATCAAGGTTTGCCCGCGAACCATCCCAAACGCCCGGCGATGATGAAGCGCATCGAAGCGCTGACCAAACGCGCGCCGCTGCTCCGATTGCGTCTGACGTCTCCGCTGCCCCCCGGCGCCACCGTGACCATGGACGGCGCCATTTTGGAGCCGAGCGCGTTTGCGCGCGGCGTCCTCGGAGATCCAGGTACCCGCCTCATCGAGATGCGGGCGCCGGGGCGCGAGGACCGTCGCTACGAAGTGACGCTCGCCGAGGGAACGACCTTCGAGGTCACGATCGAACCGGGGCCTCCGCGTGCGGGCGGCGCCAAGACGGGGGGCGGCGCACCGGGTGCACCAGGCGCAGACGCGCCATCCGCCACCCCTTGGACGACGATCGGTTGGTCGTTGGCGGGCGGTGGTCTGGCCGTGGTCGGCGCCGGCGTGGTGACGGGATTGCTCGCCATGAACAAGAAGGACGAAGTCGAGCGAGCCAACTGCAATGTCGAGACGAACGCTTGCGAGAACGACGACGGCGTGCGAGCGAGCGCTGCGGGCAGGACCTTGGCCGCCGTGAGCACGACCACCTTCATCCTGGGAGGAGCGAGTCTCGCCGTGGGGGGCTACCTGCTGCTCACGAAGAAAGACGCTCCCATCACCGCGCGCGTCGCCACGACGACCGGACCGTCCGTGATCGGGCTTCGCTTGTCGGGAGAATTCTGAGCGGGCGCAGATCGCTGCGCGCGCCGCCGCGCGCGTTCAAAGGCATTTTCCCCACTCCCCCCAGCGACAACCCGAGTTGCATACCCGCGTCCTCGTGAGAAGGATAAGGCAGCCCTCGGTCTCGACGTCGCCGGGTGCACAAGGTCCTTCGCCCTGGCAGGCGCCCCAAACATCCCAGGCGCACGATTGGGCGCACACGCGAGCATGCGTGCCGCAGCTGCCGCAGGTCGCAACGTCGTTCGTTCCGGGCGCGCAGCTCCCTTGACCGGTGCACATGGAGAACGGCCCCCACTGAAGCCCGGCGTCGGTGGCCTGGCAGGAGCGCATCTGCGTTCCGCAAAGCGAACATGTCTGCGCTTCCGTCTGACCCGCGGTGCACACGGGGGGGGGGACGCATGCTCCGAGCGACCAGGTGCAGGTCGACGTGCACGTCGCGAGCTGCGTTCCATTCGTCCCGCAAGGGCGCTGCTCTGTGGAGTTGGGGGCGCAGGTCCCCTCTTGCTGGCAAGCCGGAGGGTCCCATGTCCCCTGCGCATTGCACGTCTGCTGATAGAGACCGCACCGGCCGCACGCCGAGATGGGGTTCACTTCGCCGGGCGTGCACATGCCGCCGACCGTTCCGCCGTCGCGCGGAGGTGGCGGACCCGTGTCGGTGGCCGCGTCGCCCGATGGGCCTGACCCACCTGCCCCACCGCCTCCGGGAGCGTCTTGCACCGTCATGTCGACGACGCGACTGTCGACGGCATCGAGCCCCGATGCGTCCGTGGGAGGAACGTTGCCACCGCGCCCTGCCGCCGCGTCGACCGCGGCTCCGGCGCCACCTTTACCGGCAACGCCGCCCGTCCCCGTGGTTCCCCCGGTTGCACCGGTGCCGCCCGTTCCTGTGGTTCCCCCGGTGGCACCGGTGCCGCCGGTTCCTGTGGTTCCCCCGGTGGCACCCGCGCCGCCCGTCCCTGTAGTTCCGCCGGTCGCGCCCGCGCCACCGCTTCCTCCGACGGCGCTGCCTCCCGTTCCTCCTCGGCCTCCCGTTCCTGCTCCGCCGCTTCCTCCGCTCGCGTTGCCGCCTGCGCCACCGGGGGGGCCACCTTCGGCCCCCGTGTCCCGGGAGGCGCCGTCGGGGAAAGCTAAGTCGTAGTCATTGAAATCCGCTCCGATCAGAGCTTCACAACCCGTGCACATCAGCAACAGCGCCACGGCGGTGAATCCGAGGGCGAAGCCCGGACGGACGGCGGACTGCGTGCGGAGGTTGCGCATGTGGATGCGATCGGGGCGTTGCTCGCCCGTCGCAACGATCGGAGAGCAAGAAACAATCCAGTTCATCGGGCGGTACGCATGACACCCTGATGCCGCAAGAACGTCCCCTTGCGGTAGACGATAGCATAGACGGCGGCGCTGAGGACGTTCGTGACGGCGACGGCCAGCCAAAGACGCAACATCGAGGGCGCGCCAAAGGACGTTGCGGCCAGCGCGAAGGGGAGTTGAAAAATACAGATGACCGCGAGATCGATGAGCATCGTCACGCGCGTCGCGCCCGCGCCGGTCATGGCGCTGCCGAGCACGATGCCGAGCCCGAGGGCAGGGTAGCTCGGCGCGACCACCGCGAGGTACCCGAGCGCCACCGTGACGACGTACGTGTTTTCGTCGAAGAACATCACCAGGGACGCGCCAAATCGCCTGTAAAGCAGCACCAGCAGCGCCATCGCGCCGACGTTGTAGAGCGCAGCGAACCAACCGCTGCGCGCCGCCCGCTGCTCTTGGCCCGCCCCCAAATTTTGCGCCACGAACGTCTGCGCGGCGCTCCCCCATCCGAGCCCCACGAAGAGCGCCATGGTTTCGAGCCGGAAGACGATGCCGAGCGCGGTGGTCGCCGACTGATCGCTTTGGGTCGTGAAATGGCGTGCGACGAGCGCGTGCACGGCGAGCATCGCCAGGATGCGCAGCACCAGCTGCGTGCTCGACGGCCAGGCGATGGTGAGGATCTCGCGTGCCGTTCGCCGATGGATCCCGCCGCGCGCGCCGCCTCGAAACAGCCCGAAGCGCCGGATGACGAGATAGAGGAGGGGGCAAAGCGTGACCGTGCGCGCGAGAATGGTGGCCCACGCCGCGCCGAGCAGCCGCAGGCGCGGAAGATGGAGCGCCTCGGCGACGGGCGGTCCCCAGGCGAAGACCGGTGGCGCTTCTCCGGGGCCATAGACGAGCAGCACGGCCAGCACCAGGTTCAGGACGTTCGACAAAAGGAGCATTGCGACCGGCGTCTTGCTCGAACCGAGCGCGCGCTGGATGGCGGTGACCTGCAGGAGGAAGAAGATGGAGAAGCTCCCTCCCAGGATGACGCGCAGGTATTCGGCGCCGAACTCGGCGACTTGTCCTTTGGCGCCGACGACGTCGCGCATGATGAAGCCCGCCCCAAAGAGGCCGAGCACGCCGAACAACGCCGACCAAAGGCTGACCAGGATGAGCGACTGCCAGGCGACGTGACGAGCCGCTTCCCGGTCGCCCCGCCCTTCGTACTGCGCCACCAGCGCCGCCGTCGCGGTGGCGATGCCGTAGCTGACGATGGACCCGACGGCCGCGATCTGATCGCAGATCCCGATCGCGCCGAGGCTCGGCCCGGCGATGTCGGGATCGAGCCGAGAGATCACGTAGGCGTCGACCAGGTTGAACGTCGTCTGCAGCGCCATGCCGAGCGCGAGGGGCGCACCGAAGCGGGCCAGGGTACCGGCGAGAGGTCCGGCGACGATGCGGTCGCTCGCACGGCGCGAGCTCATAGAGACAGCGTCAGCGCTCGCCCCACGAGAGCTCATGGAGACAGCATGAGCTCCCGACCTTTCTTGCGCGGTTCCAGAGGGAGGGCCTCTGCCGAGGTGCGCTCGAAGCAAGTGTCGGGCACCTTGCGTTTTTGCCGCACCAGGGCGGTCGCGTCCACGAAACGATCGGTCACCGGATCGTGGTAACCGCTGGCCAGAGCCGCCGCTTCCTCGGCGTAGCCGTAGTGACGCACGATGCGGGTCATCATGATCTCGCGGATCCATTTGCCGACCATCGATGCCATCGCCACCAAGAGATGACTCTGGTCCGCATCGCGCACGAAGGCGATGGTGCCGAGGCCGGGAAAACTGTACGCGCTTCGCTTGGCTCCTTCCTCGATGATGGCGTGCAGGCGTCCGGCGAGTGGCCCGAACGCGTCCGAATAGCGCGCGAAGCCGCCGACCTTGCCGCACACCGCTTCGAGCTCGCCCGCGTGGCGCTCGCGCGCATCGAGCACCATCCGCTCCATGGCGTGCAGATCGACGTCGAAGCGCGAACGGCCTTCGCCGCGCGCATCGTTGATGCGGCGCGTGCACACGACGCTCGACCGCAAGCCGACCACGTCGACTCCTTGCTCCGCGAGCCGTTCGAGATCGGCGGTCACGCGGCCGACGAGCTTGTCATCTGCCTCGAAGGTTTCGCCGTGCGCGTTCCAGCATTGCGCCTCGACGTGCGAGGGGCAGAGCCGCCGCAGCTCGGCCCGCGAATCGAGCACGACGCCGTGAATGAGGTCGTCGGGGGTGGCCACCGTGACGCCGATGCGCCGGCCGACGGCGCGCGCCCACGCTTCGCCGAGCGCGACGTCACCGTGTGCGATCATCGCTTTGGAATCGCCGAGGCGTTTGGCGAGCGCACCCTTGGGGCGACGCGAGGCGACCTTGTGCCCCTCTTCGCTGACCCGCGCCACCACGGCCGTGACGACCAGCGGACCGAGACGCGGACCGAGACCATTCTCGTCGATACCGACTCGGAAGCGCTCCACCGCGCCCATTAGACTCAGAGTCGGGAACGAAGCCAATCCTTATCCACCCGCCACCGGCGGGATCAGCGCGACGACGTCACCCTCGACGAGCATCGCGTCCATCTCCACGAAAACTTCGTTCTTGGCCCAGCGCACCGCATCGAGGCGCCCCCGGAGCGCAGGAATCACCAGCTCGAGGTGCGCGCGGAGAGCGCCGATGGTGCGCACTTCGGGCGAAAGGGTCAGCGTTTCCTGGCTCTTTCCGGCCAGGTCGCGGATGACGGCGAAATAGAGGAGCTGGACGGTCAAGGTCGCCTGCGGACGTTCTGTGGAAAAAGCGGTGCTCGGGCAAAACCGAGCTTCTGCGCCGCACGTAGTAGTAGCTATCAAACGTACGGACGGAGCGCGCCGACTCTGCTATCAAAGGCGCGCGGCATTATCGAAAATTCACTGGAGGTAACGCGATGGATATCACGCTGCGAGACAAGATTTTCGGACTAGCTGCGGCCGCGCTGGGCGTGGCAGCCTGCGGTGGTGCAACTCCGGAGCCCAGCGCTCCCACGACGACGGCGCCGGCTGCGGCTCCCGCTGCTCCCATGACTCCTGCAGCCGACACTTCCACACCCGCGGCACCGGGTGCGCCCGCGGCCGCGCCGGCGGCACCTTCTCCGCCGACCATGGCGACGCCTGCTCCCGCGGCGCCGCCCGCCGCGAACCCGCCCACGGCCGCCCAGCCCGGTGCGGCGCCCGCGCCGGGGACCAAGCCGGCCGCGACGCCCGCCGGCACCAAGAAGAAGCCCGGCAGCGAAGGTGGCTGCGGCGCGGGATCCTGCTCGGCCAAGAAGTAACGCAGTTGCATGCTTCGTGGGGTCGGGCTCGGGTTGAGATGGGCGCTCGCTGAGAACATCATCGAGCGCCCTCCTCCCGAACTCGCCTTCATCGAGGTCGCGCCGGAGAACTACATGCGTCGGGGGGGGCTGTTTCCAGCCTCGCTGTCGGCGTGTGCCGATCGCTGGCCGATCGTGACGCACGGCCTCACGATGTCGCTCGGCGGCGTCGATCCGATATCGCCCGAGTACCTCGCGACACTCGCTTCGTTCGCGCGCCGGGTGCAGACGCCGTGGCACAGCGATCACCTCTGCTTCACGGTCGCCGGGGGGACCGTGACCCACGAGCTCTTGCCCCTCCCGTTTACCGCCGAGGCCGCCGAGCACGTCGCGGTCCGCGTCATGCGCGCGCAGGACGCGCTCGGCGTCCCCATGGCGGTCGAGAACATCTCTTACTACGCGCACCCCGGGGCGCCGGAGATGGACGAGGCCGACTTTGCGACGGCCGTCGTCGCGCGGTCAGGGTGCTCGCTGCTTCTCGACGTCAACAATGTGTACGTGAACGCGAAAAACCACGGCTTCGACGCGCGGGCCATGATCGCCAAGATGCCGCTCGACCGCGTCGTTCAAATCCACGTCGCTGGGCACGACACCTCCGACCCCACGCTCATCCTCGACACCCACGCCGAAGCGGTTCGCGACGAGGTCTACGATCTTCTCGCGTTCACGCTGCGCAAGACGGGAACGTTGCCGGTCTTGCTCGAGCGCGACGACAACTTTCCTCCCTGGGAGGAGCTGTGCGCCGAGGTCGCCAAGCTCGACGCCATCGTGCGCGAATCGACGGCGCCGCGCGACGCGAGCGAAAACGAGTGGCTCTCCGCAAGCGCCCTCGCGCGCCAGACACGGGATGGCGCGCGGTGAGTTTCCTTTCTTACCAAGCCGAGCTCCGCGACGCTCTTCTCGCCAGCGATCCTCCCGACGCGGCCTTCGCCGCATTCGGCGCCCATCCGGAGCGCTGGAAGGTGTACCGGCGTATGGTGCGCTCGCGCTTTGCCGACAGCATCGAGCACGGTTTCGAGCGTCTTCGCGCGGCGGTGGGAGCGGACCGTTTTCGGGAAATCGTGTGGCGCTTTCTCGCCGAGGCGCCGCCGCACTCTCACTACCTGCGCGATGTGCCTGGCGAATTTTTGCGCTTCTTCGAGAAGAACTGCGCCGCGCTCACCCGGGCCTATGTTTTGCCGGCTCATGCGCTCGATCTGGCGCGCTACGAGTGGGCCGAGCTCGAGACGGCCTATAGCTTCGAGGAGACGAGCGCAGTGGACGTCGGCCCGCTCGACATGCATCGGACCGCCGTCCTTTCGCCCGCGCACCGTCTCATCGACCTGGCTTACCCCGTCCATCGGATGGGCACTGCCGGCCACGACGAAACCATGCAAGCCGCTCCGTTCTCTCTCTGTCTCTACCGCGATGCCAAAACCCACGAGGTCGCGGTCCTCGAGCTGACACCGGTCACGGCGGCCATGCTGTCCTTCGTGGAACTGCGCACGTCGACGCTTACTGAAGTCGTGCGAAGCGCGGCGGAGGCGGTGGGCGTAACGGTTGATGTCGCTTTCGTCGAGGCATTGAGTACGCTACTAGCCGACCTCATCGATCGCGGCGTGCTGCTCGGTTCCCTTGTACCCAAGGAGACATCATGACGATGCGCGTATCCCGTACGCTCTGCCTCGGAGTCCTCCCGCTCGCCACGATGCTGGCCCGTTGTTCCAAGGACGAACCCGCGGCCGCCCGTTCCGCGCCGCCCACCGCGACCGCCCCCGCCGCGACACCCAGCGCCGGACAACGGCGTTTCGAGCTCGCCAGCGGTACCGCCACCTTTCTCATCGATGCCCCGCTCGAAAAGATCAAAGGGCGCGCGACCAAGGTCCGCGGAAACCTCGACGTCGATCCCAGCGATCTCAAAACCGGCAAAGGGCAGATCGAGATCGACCTCGACGACCTTCACACCGAGACCTTCGGCGACGCCGAGAAAGATACGTCGCAAACGGGGCACGCCAAGAATTGGTTCGAGATCGGCCCCGACGTGGAGGCGAAGCGCCGCGAAGAAAACCGCTGGGTGCGCTTTACGATCAAAACCATCGACGACGCCAACCCCACCAAGCTTGCCGCCGCGGAAGCGAAAAACGGACAGCGCACGGTGACGGTGCAAGCCACCGGCGACCTTTGGCTCCACGGCGTCGCCTCTTCCAAGAAGGTGGGCGTCGCGCTCACCCTCGACGGACCGCCCGAGGCCCCGACCTCGGTTCGCATCGTCACGTCCCAGCCGCTCAAGCTCTCGCTCAAAGAGCACGACGTGAAGCCGCGCGACCTCGCCGGTAAGTTCGTGTCGGGAGCGCTGGAGAAGATCGGTCAGAAGATCGACGACACCGTGCAAATTACGCTGGATTTGACGGCGAAGGCGAAGTGAGTGGGCGCCTACCACTACGCTGTTCGTTCTTCGCCATACCAGATCGCGATCGGCCAATTCAGCGAGGCGGCTCTGCTCACAGCTGCACGTCGGCCCAGAGGATTCCAAGCTCGAGCTCGATGGCGTCGAACGGTTCGGCTCGGATCTTCGCGTCGCCTTGGTACGTCGTGACGATGAGCCACGCTGCTTCTTGCCGCCGCAGGACCTCCAGCGTTCGCTGCAATGGGTCGACCAGCCAAACGTGCCCCACGTTTTCGCGCGCGTAGATGGGCAGCTTGCGCACGCGATCGGTGCCGTGGTGCTGGGCAAAAGCACTTCGCAAACCCAATCGGGTGAAAGCGTGAAGTAGGGTTGTTCCGTCGTGACGACCGGCATCCGTTCGCGCCGCCAACCGGCCAGGTCAGGAACGAGTATATCGTCGGCCAAATGAAGCTCCGGCTCGTTCAGAATGATCCATCCGCCCGGTCCTCCACGCCTCACTCGAGTCGCCGAAGATCTTCTGTCGAAGCGCGGCCAGTTGTCCTTCGAGACCCGCAAGGTGCAAAGCGAGCTGCTCCGGGTCGCCCCCGCGCAGCTCGTGCACCTCACGACGTAGTTTGGCGACCTCGCGCGCAAGCTTCTGGTTCTCTGCCTCCAGAAGCAACGCCACCTTGCGGACCGTCTCGATGTCGCTCACGTCGTAGAGCGTCATGCAATGAGAGACGTCCGAGGGCGAGAAAAAATTCCTCGACGACGATCTTTTTTACGGCGTCGCTTCCGGAAACTTCGTCCGCAAGTCCACCTTCGTCAAGAGCGGTGGACTTAGCTCCATCCGGCCGATCGCCTCGCTGCCTTCGACGAACAACGACACTCGCTCAGCGTCATCTCGATGGTGCTCTTGCGCGCTCGCTTCCAGGGCGCCGCGAACTGCCCCTTCTCCAGGCGCTTCGAAAACAGGCAAATCCCCGTCCCATCGAAGTAGAGCACCTTCGCCCGCTTCCGATTGCGGCTCACGAACAGATACAGGTCACCGGTCAGCACGTCGCGCCGCAATGTCTCCGTCACGATCGCCGACAGCGTGTCGAAGTTCTTCCTCATGTCGCACGGCTCCGCGTACGCGAATACCGACACACCTCGAGCAACGCCGATCATCCGAGCTTCCTCAGAAGCTCCGCCATCTCGTCCAGCGTCAGCTGCATCCGCAGACCGTGCGGCCCCACGGCCATGACCGATCGTGATGATTCTGCCTTCACGATCTCCACGTCTCCACGCGCCGCACCTTCGGTTTTTTACCGATGCCCTCCACCGCACGCCAATACGACAGCGTGTGCGCACTCACCCCAAGCTCATCGACCACCGCCCGGATCGATGCGCCCTCCGACCACCGCCGCTTCGCGGCTTCCATCAATTGCGTCCGCTTCGCCGCAGAATACTGCGTCGTTGGCCGCCGCCGAATCACCACCGTCGTCTTCGCTTCGCTGTCTTGCTCTCGGTTCATGCCCCGAGTCTCGACGGCTTCGCCTTCGACGTCACGACGGGGCGCGGCGAGGAGTTACGGAAACCCGGCTCTGGATGGTGCTCGCCGCTACGAATTTTTTGAGCGCCGTCGTCCATACCGTCAACTACCGGCGAGGGGCGCACTTGCGCTGAAATCCCCCATAGGGGGCGGGCAAAAACCGCCGCCGCCTGGACGTTCCTCGCGAGTGGATCTCTCGAGCGTCCGAACTCAAAGCCTCACAATGACAACGGCGGTCGTGGCACTAGCAATAATGCGGCCTAGATGGTCCGTTCAAAGGGCGTGCAACTCCGCTCTTCGATCTGACTCATTGGCGTTCGGGCAATTGTTGACCCTTGCGACGGCGGGTGGCGAGGACAAGCCCCACGGGGATCAGCCCCAGCATGGCACCACCTATTAATGACGACCCCTTAACCGCGGAGCGTCCTCGCTCCAGCTCTGCGATCCGTGCTTCTTGCTTAGCGATTAACCGATGCTGTTCTTGGGCGGACTGGATCAGAAGGGGAAGCAGCTCCACATAGTTGACAGTCATCATGTCAGAGCCTGAGGGATCATGTGCGAGCGAAACGATCTCGGGAACGACCTTCGCCACTTCTTGCGCAATGAGCCCCAGATGGTCCTTGCCTTCGTCGCTACGTTTCCATTTGTACGTGACTGGCCGGAGCTTGAGCATGTCGTTCAGCCCATATTGAAGGTCTCGGACATCCTTCTTCAGGCGGGCATCTGAGGATTGGCTTAAAGTACCCGTATAGAACACATTGCCCTCGAACCATGCAGCCGTTCCTCCAGGGCATTCTGCCACGACAGCGGTGCCTCCGGAAGCGTTCGCAATGAAGTGGCCGCCCATACCACCGCTCAAAGCGGCATTTCCGCGGATGGCCTCTCCGGAACCGCCCTCTCCCCAAATTGCCACGCCGTCAAAAACCCCGCCGTAGACTGCGTTACCAATCGAATTGTCATTGCGGGCATACAATGCGGTTCCGCTATTCAGCGTGCTACTTATCTTGAGACAGGGGTGACTGTTGCAGGTGCCAGTGTCCGGTAGAGGTATCGCTGCTCCATTTGATGAAACCGACAGAGCAGCGGTCAAGCTGGCGGCCGACACAAGTACAAATGCCGTTGTCTTCATGGGTGGTGACTCCTTCTTCGATGTCCAATGCTCTAAATTCCAAAGAGCATTCTTCCCTCAATCGGGCGAACAATAGTCGACGCCGAGCTTGGCTCTTGGTTCCCGCCGTTTATGCAAGGGTGTTTCGTCGACAAAACGCTGGGAACCCGCACCAGCGCGGAATGGTACGCATTGACCAGTGCTCGATTCGCACAACTTTTGCCGTAGTCGTACAGAGCAACCACAACATCGGACCTTAGTCCTCGCAACAACTTGCTTGGCCCTCTGGCCCTCTCGCGCCCCGCATTTGTAACTTTGTAACGATAAGAGGCAGAGCACCGGGTTGGCCCGCATCAGTATCAGAATCTGAGGTGTGCACCGCCATCATCGGATCGAAAGGTATGCGAGCTTGATGCGGGGGGCTCGGCGGCCAGCTTGATCGACTCGGGCGTTGCGTCGAAGGGCCATGTCCGCGTCTCGCTGGCCACCGAGAGTTTCGTCTCGTCGGCGCGAAACAGGGCCTTCTTGAAAACCTGGCCGTTCAGCAGCTCGTACGTGATGTCGGCGGTGTCCTCGCCCGTCTTCTTCAGGTACAGCACCTTAACGGGACCGGATGGCTCGATGCCGGCGACGTGCGTGTCGACCTGCAGATCTTCGATTTTCACGGTAGGACACCTCGCGATTGATGCCGGATGCGAGAGCACGGTAAAGGGTTTTCCCATCGGATTCCGAGGTTACGCGGCCCGCGCTCGGCAATCAACGGCGCCCGCGCACAAGGACTCCGTACCTCTCCATCTCCATGATGATCGGCTCGCTCGTGGCCGGATGCCACGGGATCTCGCACGCGAACGCCGCTCCTTTTCGCGATCGAGTTTCATCAATTTGGCCGCTTGCGAGCGGTGGGACATGAAGCCCGCCGCGAGGGCCGGTGCGAATGATCCGTGGCTGACGTCAATTACGAACTCCCATCAACGACAGTTACACTTCCCCATCGACCTCGTTCGCAGACTGGTTGCGCTTCGTGATCGTCTTTCCGGTGACTGTCGTCGCTCCCTCTTTCTTCGCTTGCTCCGCGGCGTCAGCGCGGACGCTGGTTCCGGTCATCTCGAGGATCACCGAGTGGTGCACCAGGCGGTCAATCGCGGCGGCGGTCGTCATCGGGTCCTTGAAGATCCGGTCCCACTCGCTGAAGACGACGTTGCTGGTGATGATCACGGTCCGGCGCTCGTAGCGCTCCGCGAGGAATGTGAGGAGAACCTCCATCTCCTCACGGCTCTGCTGCACGTACCCGATGTCGTCGAGGATCACCGCGTCGTAGGCATCGAGTGCGGCGAGCTCTTTCTCGAGGCGGAGGTCGCGCTTCGCGGCGAGCAGTCGCTGGACGAGGGCAGCCGCCACCACCCCCAGCCCGTGCATTGCTTATGACGGGCTGCGATCAAGGCTACCCCCTGCACTGGTGCCTGTTCGGTGGCGGTCACACACCTCCCGGTTTCTCGGAACGGGGGTCTGGAATTTCTTCAGCCGATTCTAACTCTCAGCAATCAAACGCGGCGCCCAGCAGCAAAAACGCGGTCTAGCGGCGGTTCTTCTTTTTCGTCTTGGCGTGGACGCCCTTCCCCTTCGAGGCGCTGGGTGCGCGAGCCGCGCTCTTACCCTTGGCGACGCTCTTCTTGGCGGCCGTCTTGGCTGGTGCACGCTTTTGGGGTGCGGCCTTGACGGGAGCGCTCTTGCGCGCCTTCGCCTTGGCGGTTTTCCCCTTACCTGCCGAGGTTCCCCCTTTTGCTTTTCCCTTGGCACTCGCTGCGGCTGCGCGGGCCTTTGTTTTGGCCGGCGCGGTGCTCTTGCCTGCCGATTTTCCTTTCGCTGCAGCCGCGCCCTTGACCGTCTGGCGCGGTGCCCCCTGCACGCCCTTCTTGACGCGCGCGGGCGGCTTGCCGGGGTGCTGCCGTCGCGACGGCATGCGTGTGACCGAGCTGGTCTCCACGATCATGATCGACTCGTCGGCGCCGTTGGTCACTTCCGCGCCTTCCTCGTCGTCGTCGCTCCAGGCCTCGTCCACCGCTTCGGCGTGGGGGGCATCGGATTCCGTTTCCGTTTCGTGATTGGCAAGCAGGCCGTGGGGATGGTCGTGCCCCCCGTTGCCGTTGCCATTCCTCACCAGCTCGAGTCCGTCCGACGGCGCGGTTCGAGCGAGCCCGGGGCGCGACGCTTGCCGCTTGGTGAGCGCTCCCCGCACCTTCTCGTCGAGCTCCGGAAACGCGAACGGCTTGTCGATGTACGAATCGGCGCCGTAAAGCGGCGAAGTGAGCTCATTCAGGTTCTCGCCGATGCCGGTGAGCATGATGATCGCCGTGTGCGCGAGGGCGACGTCTTCGCGAATCTTGCGGCACACTTCCCACCCGCTCATGCCCGGCATCATCACGTCGAGGATCACCAAATCGGGCAAGTGCTCTTGCGCGAGCGCCCAGGCTTGTTCGCCGTCGGAGGCCTCGAGGACTTGATAACCCATGGTTTTGATGTGTTGGCCGACGAGCGCGAGCATGCTCGGCTCGTCATCGGCGACCAGAACGACGGGAGTGGCGTCGGTTGTCATTGCGGGGGGGTCCTAGCGTACTGCTTTAAGGAGGGACGGGGATTGGAATACGGCTTGCCTGAGAAGGTCAACCGTTACCGTGATCCGCGATCCGGCGGCAAGCGCTGCGCGCCTCAGGGAGGGATCGGGTGCACGGCTGAGGCCGATTCATGGGCCTGCCGATCGACCGCGGTGGAGTGGACGCGCCGGGGGACCGCGCTAACGTTGATCGAGAGTCCCCCCAACGCTGCGAAAGGAGCCCCTCACGGCGTCGCGCCGCGCGAGAGCAGCTGTGGCAGTCCTACCTACATGGGTCGCGGCGAGCGGTCCGCGTCGGAAGCGGAGGCGACTGCCGAATTCGGGCTTCGTATTTGGGCGTCACACTTGGCTGTCAAAGACTGGCCTAATGGTGGTGGTGCCGCGGAACTTTTCAATGTCGTGGACGTCATCCATCCTACCGTTTCACGACGCAACGCCGAGGCCGAGGCCACCTCTTGTCTGAACACGCGAGTCGAGAAGCCAGTCTGCTTCGCATCGCTCGCGCGGCACGCCGCACCGAGCTTCGGATGCGCGTCACGAGCGCGCTCGATGGGCTTGTGTCCACGTTGGCCGTGTCGCTCGTGGCCGTCGCGCTCGTGCTCACGCTCGCCAAGGTGTGGCCTGGATTCCCCCGACAAGGGGTGCGCGATGTGGTGGCGGGAGCGCTCTTGGCCATCGTCGCGCAGACGATTCGGCGGTCGCTGCGGCGCCTTCCCAAGTTCGCCGGCGCCCTTGCGCTCGACGTGTACCACGGCTTCTCCGACCGACTGACCAGTGCACTTTCGTTCGCGGGCCTGCCCGCGTCCCAGCGCACACCGCTCATGGACGCGGCCATCGACGACGCGTGCCAGCGCACCGATCATCTTTCGCCGCGCAAGGCGGCGCCGTTCTCTTGGCCGCGCGATCTCGCTGCGGCCATCGGGCTCGGGGCGGGCGTCGCCTTCTTGGCACTCTTGCAAGTGCGCCAGACGGTGCCGCTCTCGCAGGTCAAGACCATCCAACCCGTCGTGCTCTCGGCCGACGACATCGACCTCTTTCGCGAGGTCGGAAAGAAGCTCGCCGAAACCGACAAGACGCCGGAGGTCCTGGCCGCTCTCCAGGCTTATAACCAATTGGTGGAAGATCTCGCCCAAAAGCGGCTCGATCGCACGGAGGCCTTCCGCCGCATGCACGAGATCGAGGCGCGCTTGATGGAAGGTCGAGCGCTCGACGCCAAAGAGCTCGAAGAGCAGCTGAAGCGTCGGGCGGCCGCGCTGAAAAAGAGTGAACTCTCCCGTCCCGCCGCGGAGGCTCTCGAAAAGCAGGATTTTGCCAAAGCCGAACGCGAGCTACGCGAGCTCGCCAAGAAGCTGCGCGAGAAACCGGACACCCTGGCCAAGGCGCAGCTCGAGCGCCTGCGCGACGCCATGAAGAAAGCCGCCGAAGGCCAGAAAGAGCGGCTGGCGGCCCTCGAGCAGCGCCGCGAAGAGCTGCGCCAGCAGCTTCTCATGCAGAAGAAAGAGGGCGACGGCGGGATCAGCGAGGAAGAACGGAGCCTCTTTCAGAAAAAAGAACGGGAGCTCGAGCGGCTCGACCGCGAGCTCGAGTCCGAGCAGCGCGCCTCCCGCAAGCTCGATCGGCTGGACCGCGATCTCGAGAAGGCCGCCGAGGATCTCATGCGCGAGCTCGGCCTCTCCGCGGACGACCTCGACCAAGGGGCCGAGGACATCAACCGCATCGCTCAAGAGAAGATGTCCGACGAAGAGCGAGAAGAGCTCCGCCAGCGGCTCGAAGACCTGCGTGAGCAACTCCGCCAGGAAGGGCAGGGGGGCGCACAGCGCATGGCGCGCCTGCGCCGCTTCATTCGCCAGGCGCGCGGTGAAGGGCAGGGCAAGCGACAGCAGAGTTGTCCCCCCGACGATCCCAACTGCAAGCAGGACGAGCAGCAGCAAGACGGCGAAGGCGACGAGGGACAGCAAGGGCAAAAAGGGCAAGGAAAGGGCGACGACGAAGGCCAAACCTTCACCATCGGTCCCGGCGGGCAGCGAATCCTCGTGATGGGCCGGCGGCCCGGGCAGGGTCAGGGGCAGCCGGGGGAGGGGAAGGGTCAGGGTCAGGGACAAGGACAGGAGCCGGGCGGCAGCGGTCAAGACAAAGGTGGACAGTCGGCGGGTCACGGCCACGATCCCAACGTCGCCGGCCGCCCCACCAACCCGAAGATGGGGACGCTCGACGTGCAAGCGGCGGGGATCGATACCGGCCAAGGCGCGAGCCGCAGCGAGGTCATCCTCGGCGCATCCGATCGCGGCTTCAAGGGGGGCGCCTACAAGAAGGTGTACACCGAGTACCGCACCAGCGCGGAGGAGCAGATGCACCGCGATCAGATCCCGCCCGGTGCCAACGACCACGTGCGGCGCTACTTCGATCTGATCAGACCGCGCGAGTAGCGAGCTAGCGAAGGAGGAAAAATGGCAGAAGGTGGCGCGATGACGAGGGGCAAGGCGGACGTCGAGCAGTTCCAAGCGCAGATCGGCCGGCTGCGCGAAGAGATCGGCAAAGTGATCGTCGGTAACCGCGAGGTCGTCGATGGCGCGCTCACCTGCATGCTGGCCGGCTCGCACGCGCTGTTGGAGGGGGTGCCGGGGCTCGGCAAGACCGTTCTCGTGAAGACCATGGCCGAGGCCCTGGCGCTCAAGTTCTCGCGCGTTCAGTTCACGCCCGATCTGATGCCCGCCGACATCATCGGCACCACCGTGATCGACGAAGACGCCAAAGGGGGCAAAGTTTTCGAGTTCCGCAAGGGGCCCATCTTCGCGAACATCGTGCTCGCCGACGAGATCAACCGCGCCACGCCCAAGACGCAGAGCGCCCTTCTCGAAGCGATGCAAGAGCACCGGGTGACGGTTGCCAAGACGACCTACGCCATCGAGGAGCCGTTCTTCGTCTTGGCCACGCAGAACCCCTTGGAGATGGAAGGGACCTACCCGCTTCCCGAAGCGCAGCTCGACCGGTTCTTCTTCAAGCTGAACGTCACCTTTCCTTCGCGCGACGAGCTCCACATGATCTTGGACCGCACCACCGCTGGGCAAGATCCCGTGGTGGAGCCCGTGCTTTCGCGCGACGAGGTGATCGGCATGCAGCGGCTGGTGCGAGAGGTCCCGGTGGCGAGGCACGTGCAGGACTTCGTGATCCGCGTGCTCGAAGCGACGCACCCGGAGAGCAAAGAGGCCCCCGAGCTGACGCAACGCTTCGTCCGATTCGGCGCTTCTCCGCGCGGCGCCCAGAGCGTGCTCTTGGCCGCGAAGATCCGAGCGCTCTTCGAGGGGCGTTTCGCGGCGTCGATCGACGACGTGCGCAAGGTGTGTTTCCCCGCGCTGCGCCACCGGGTACTGCTCAACTTCGAAGGAGAGGCGGAAGGCGTGAAGACCGACCAGGTCATCGAGGAGATCCTGTCCAAGACTCCCGAGGCCAAGGTCTGATGCCCCAACGAGGCTACGCGTGAGCGTCCGCGACGTTCTGCGGCGGGTGTCCGAGCCGATCGCTCGGATCTCCCGCCGCCCCCCTCCCTCGGACGACGACGAGCTCTTCGACGACGAGTTCCAGCGTAAGCTCGAATACCTGGCCATCGTGAGCCGGCGCGTCTTCGCCGGGCGCCTTCGCGCCGAACGACGCACCAAGAAGAGCGGCAGCGGCGTCGAGTTCGCCGACCATCGCGACTATGCGCCGGGCGACGACTTTCGTTCGCTCGATTGGAACGTGTACCAGCGCTTCGGTCGCCTCTTGGTGCGCCTCTTCGAAGAGGAAGAAGACCTTTCCATTTACCTCGTCATCGATGCCTCTTCGTCGATGGCGTTTTCATCCAAACGCAAGTTCCGTTATGCGCAGCGTCTCACCGCGGCGCTCGCTTACGTGGGGCTCGCCAACCTCGACCGCATCACCATCGTCGCCACCACCGACCGCATCGAGGAGCGCATGCCGACCGCGCGTGGCAAGGCGCGAATCTTCAAAGTGTTCCAGTTCTTGCGCGGGCTCGAGCCGGCGGGCACCACCGACCTCGGCGACGCCATGAAGACGTTCGTCGCCCAGCACAAGCGCCGCGGGCTCGTCGTCCTATTGTCCGACCTCTACGATCCGCACGGTTTCGAGCGAGGCATCAACGTGCTGCGCTACAACAAGTTCGAGCCCTTCGTCTTGCACGTCGTCGACGAGTCCGAAGCGGGACCCAAGCTGACGGGCGACGTTCGCATCTACGATTGCGAGACCGGCGAGGAGCGCGACGTCACCGTGACCCCCAAGGTGCTTTCGCAGTTTCGGTCCTCGTACCAGTCGTACCTCTCCGAGATCAGGAAGTTCTGCACCGAGCGGCAGGTCCCTTACGTGCCCGCCGAGGTGAACATTCCTTTCGACGACCTCGTCCTGCGCGTGCTGCGACGCGGCGGGTTTCTCACCTAGGGCGGCCCTTTGCACTTCTACGGCCTGCCCGCGAGCACACTCCTCACGATCGCCGCCATCGGCGCGGCGGCGATCGTGAGTCTCTACGTCTTGAAGCTCCGCCGGCGCCCGGTGCCCGTTCCTTTCGTGCGCATCTGGCAGCGCATCTTGCGCGAGAAGGAAGCGACGAGTCTCTTTTCGCAGTTGAAGCGCATCCTCTCCCTGCTGGTGCAGCTCGCGCTCCTGGCGCTCCTCGTGCTGGCGCTCGGTGACCCGCGCGGCTTCGCCAGCAACAAGTCGCGCAACGTGGTCGTGCTCATCGACGGCAGTGCATCGATGAAGGCGGTGGACGTCGCGTCCGCTCTCAACCCCAGCTACGCGCGCATCGACGCCGCCAAGGACGAGGTGAAGAAACTGGTGCGCGGCCTGGGCGGGTCCGATCGCATGCTCATCGCTCAGATGGACGCCGCGGTGACGCCGCTTTCGACCCTGACGGGCGAGGTCGCCGATCTGGACCAAGCGGTGGCCCTGGTGCGGGCCACCGATTCCCGGGCCGATTTCCCGCGCGCGCTGCGTTTCGCGTCCGACGTGCTCCTCGGCCTTTCCTCCCCCGAGATCGTCATCGTCTCCGACGGCAACCTGGGGGAGCCGCGCGACGCGGCCGGCGCCGTCCACCTTGGCCAAGTGGCCATCAGTTTCGTGCCAATTGGCAAGGGCGGACGCAACGTCGCCATCACCGAATTCTCGGTGCGCCGCTATCCGCTCGATCGTGACCGCTACGAAGTGATGCTCGAGCTCTACAACGCTTCCAAGCAAGCCGAAGAGATCGAGCTCGATCTCCTGGGTGACGGCAATCTCGTCGACGTGACCAAGCTGAAGCTGAACCCGGGCGAGCGTCTTCCGCGCTTTTACCCCAATCTCAGCGGGGCGCGCCGCACCTTGGAAGCGACCATCAAGCCCGCCAACGGGGGCCGCGACGATCTTCCGGCCGACGACCACGCCTATGCTTTGCTGCCCGATCAGCGCCGCATCCGCGTCCTTTGTGTGACGGCGGGCAATACGTATCTCGAGGCGTCGCTGCTTTTGACGACGTACCTCGACGTGACGTACGTCGCGCCGTCCGAGTATCCCGTCAAGGGGCAGACCTTCGACGTCACCATCTTCGACGATGTCACACCGCCGGTCGCCGATGGCTCGGGGAGCGTGCTCTATCTCGATCCGAGAGGCGAATCGTCGCCCGTGAAGGTGGACGCGGCGACGCTCGTCAACGTCGGGTTCGATACGCTCGACAAAAAGAGCCCATTTTTGCGGTGGACGGCCATCGACGACGTCTACGTGGGAAGGGCGCATCGCCTCGTTCCCGAGCCCGGCGACAAAGTCGTGGGAGCCAGCGAGAAGGGGGCACTCCTCGTGACGGGGCGGCGGGCGGGGCGGCGTTTCCTGGCCCTCGGATTCAACCCCCGGGACAGCGACTTCGTCCTGCGCATCGCTTGGCCGCTCTTCGTTCTCAACGTGATGACCGAGTTCGTCGCCGAAGATCCGTCGTACCTCTCCAGCTTCCGCACCGGCGAAGTGTGGCACGTGGCGGTCCCCACACTCTCCGACGAAGTGTGGCTCTCCGCTCCCGGCGCCTCTTCGCCGAAGCGCGTGCCGGTTCAGGATGGACGCGCCGTGTACCTCGGGCTCGACGCGGGATTTTACACGCTGGAGGCGGGACCGCGCGGTGCGGCGGTGAAAGCCGAGTTTGCCGCGAACCTCGCCGACGCCGAGGAAAGCGCGATCGAGCCGGTGGCGGTGCTCACCGTCGACGGCAAGACGACGGGCTCGGTGGAGGGATTCCACGTCGGCGTGCGCAGCGAATGGTGGATCGCGCTTCTTCTCCTGGCGGTGGCCATCACGACCGTGGAATGGGCGACCTACCACCGGAGGATCACCGTATGAGCCCGCGCGCCCAGCGGCTCGCGTTCGCGGCGTTGGCCCTCGTGCTCGCGGCGGCGATGGCCGTCCTCTATCGCCGCTACGTATGGAACTCACCCGACGCCACGCTGGCGTGGACGCGAGGTGCGACGACTTACGTGTTGCGCTCGCCACGCCTGCTCGGACTCTTGCTGGTGGCGCCCTTCTTTCTCTTGATCCTGCCGCGCTCGCTGGCCGACCTTCCCTGGCAGCAACAACTGCTCTCGCTCGGCTTGCGCCTCGCCTTCGTGACGGCGCTGGCGCTGGCCTTGTCGCGGGTAGCGAGGACCGAACGCGCCGAGCACGTGTACACCGTTTTCTTGGTCGACGTTTCCGATTCGGTCTCGTCGGAATCGATCGCCGATGCGGCCCGGTCCCTGCGTCAGTTCCTCGGCGCGCGCAAAAAGGACGACCGGGTGCGCGTGATCACCTTCGCGCGGCGGCCGCGGCTCGTGGAGATGGACGAAGCCGCGACCGAGCCTCCGACGCTCGCGCGACACGACACCGACGCGGCGACGCATTTCGGCGCGGGGACCAATCTCCAAGCGGCTTTGCAGCTTGCCTATGGGCTCTTCCCGCCCGGATACCTGCGACACGCCGTCCTCTTTTCCGATGGCGTCGAGACCGACGGCGATCTCTTGGCCGAGGCCAATCGCGCCGAGAAGCTCGGCGTCAAGCTTTTCACCGTTCCTTACCGCGGCGCAGTTCCCGGCGAGGTCGCCATCCAGCGCCTGCGCCTGCCCGATCGCGTCAAGGTGGGCGAACCATTCGAGATCCACGCCGATGTGTACGCCAGCCGCGCCGGCCAGGCCAAAGCCTTGCTCTACCAGGGCGAAGCGCTCAACGGTCTCGATGGTGCGCGCACGGTCGCTCTGCAGCCGGGCGTCAACGACGTCTTGTTCAAATCGGTGGTGCGGGTCGGTGGTGAAGTCACCTACCGTCTCGAACTCGATCCGCTCGGCGAAGACAAGTTCCAGGAAAACAACCGCGTGGCCGAGACCATCGACGTCCCCGGGCGCCCATCGGTGCTCTACGTCGAAGGGGAGCCGAACCGCGGGTCCCCCCTTGCGTCGGGGCTCGATCGCCAAGGTTTCGATGTCGACGTGCGCGCACCTTCATCGTTTCCCGGCTCGCTGCGGGAGCTCGAACGCTACGATTTTCTCATCGTCTCCGACGTCACCGCCGAGCAGATTTCGCTGTCCTCCCAGGAGCTCATCGAGTCGTATTTGCGCGATCTCGGAGGTGGCTTCCTGTTTGCCGGCGGACCCAACGGCTACGGACCGGGCGGTTGGTACCACACCACGGTGGAGCGCATTCTTCCGGTGCGCATGGATGCCGAGCGGCGCAAAGACATGCCCAGCGTGGCGATGTCACTGGCCATCGATCGCTCCGGCTCGATGACGGGTCTCCCCATGGAGATGGCCAAGCAAGCGGCGCGCGCCACCGTCGATGCCCTCTCAGCCGACGATCTGATCGAAGTCATCGCTTTCGACTCGACCCCCACGCGCTACGTGAAGATGCAGCCCGCACGCAATCGGTCGCGCATCGAGAACGACATCGCCCGCATTCAAGCGGGGGGCGGCACGGAGATCTTCCCCGCGCTCGACGCCGCCTACCAAGACCTCAGCGTCGTCCAGGCGCGCAAGAAGCACGTCATCCTGCTCACCGATGGCCGCGCGTCGTCGAGCGGCATCCGCGATCTCGTGCAAGCCATGGCCGCCGAGTCGATCACCGTCACCACCGTGGGTCTCGGCGCCGAGGTCGACGATCAGCTCCTTTCCCTCATCAAGGACTTCGGCGGCGGGCGATATCACAAGGTGCCCGACCCGGGCAGTCTTCCCAAGATCTTCACCCGCGAAGCCGAGATGATCGCCAAAAGCTCGGTGACGCTCGACTACTTTCCCATGAAGCAAGTGGCCCCTGCCGATTTCTTGCGCGGCATCGACGTGGCGACCGCGCCGCTCTTGTCCGGCTACACCGCCACCAAGATGAAAGCGTGGCCGGCACAGGAGATCCTCGTCAATGCCGACCACGACGATCCGCTCCTCGCACGGTGGAGGGTGGGACTCGGGTATGCGCTGGCGTGGACGAGCGACGTCAAGGCGCGCTGGGCCGGCGATCTCGCGCGCTGGAGCGGATGGCCGCAATTCTGGGGGCAGCTCGTGCACGAGCACATGCGCCAGAAACGCCGCAGCGAGCTACCGATGAAGACCGACGTCTTCGGCGGGACCGCGCACGCCGTGGTGGACGCGTTCGACGCCGACGACCGTTTCGACAACAACCTCGAATCGAAGCTGACCGTACAAGGTCCCCTACCCGGTGGCTCGTCGTCGACGGTGCTCCTCAAGCAGACGGCACCGGGGCGCTACGAAGCGTCTTTTCCGCTCGATCGCTACGGCTCCTTCATCTTGCGCGCCGAGCATCGGCGTCGCACCGAGGATGACCGCGTGGTGCCGGTCGCGGTCAGCTACGGACACGTTTCCAATCCCTACCCGCCCGAATACGCGAGCTTCGAGCCAAACCTCGGGTTGCTCGGCCGAGCCGCGGAAACGACAGGAGGGTCGCGTGATCCGGAGCCGAGCGCCGCGTTCGATCCGGCGGGAGAGAGTGTGACGTTTCACCAGGACCTCTGGCCACGTTTTGTCGGCGCCTCCATCGTGCTGCTGGTGCTCGACCTCTTGGTGCGCAGGATTCGGTTCTTTGATCGCAAGTTTCTTCCGAAGACCCGAACAGTGTAAAGGCGCGGCCCAGCGGGGAGGCCCTTCCGGCGCGAGAACGGCGCGGCCCAGCGGGGAGGCCCTTCCGGCGCGCGCCGGGCCGCGCGTTCAGTCGGCGTTCGGGGCGTGGCGGTGGTACGCGCGCCGTTGTATCTTCGATGTTCGTCGCGAGCAGACTAACTGCGAGCGCGCGACGGAACGGGGGGCGGATGGCGCGGGGGCGGCGGGGCCTCCTTCTCTGCTGGGCGCGCGCCGGAAGGGCCTCCCCGCTGGGCCTTGGCGCGAAGGGGTGGGAGCGCGGGGCGGCGCGGACGCAGTCTGCGACGGCAGGGGCGGCGCGGACGCATTGGGCGACATTCGGCGACGACAGGGGGCGGTTCGCTTGGTGGTGCTGGGGGAGGTAGGCTACGGCGCTATGCCAGGTTGTTGTCTAGGGGCGATTCTCGTTTTCTTTGGGCCGCGTGTTTTGCTCGTCATCGCTTGGTTGGCGACGGATTGGTATGGCGCTTTCGAGTCGCGGATCGTTGCGCTGCTCGGCTTCTTTTTCGGTCCTTGGACCTCGCTGGCTTGGATGTACGTATTTTTCCATCACCGAGGCGACCTCGGGGGCGGCTATGCGCTCCTCTTGGTCGCGGGTGCGGTGCTCGATCTCAGCACGTACGGCGGTTCCCACGCGGCGCGGCGACGGCGGCGCGACATGGTGGCGTCGTAGCCGATCGCCCGCTCCGTCGATTCACTTCGGCGTTCGCGCGAGTCTCGGCGACTCGTCCCGGCCAATCAAGCCGTGTCGCCGCCATCCTTTGCGCGCCAGCCAAGTGCGTGGACGCCAAACGGGCGGGTCTTCGTTGGCCCGCCGGCCGGCGATCGCCCCAAACGCGGCCCCGTCGAGCGAGAACGCGATTCACCGAACGAGCAAGCCGGATGGAGAGCCCCCACATGCCCCGCGACAGGGAGCGCTTGTCGTGTGCTTCCACCAAGAGATGAATGTGGTTCGACTGTACGGAGAAATGGACGACCCGAAACGGCGTACGCGAGGCTCGCGCGAAATCACGGCGCAGCTCGGCAAACAGGACTTGCCGGCGCAGGCTCGGAACGCATCCTTCGGCACGGAGCGTGACGTGAACGGGATGGTGTTCGTGTGGTTCGGCCGCGCGCGATGAGGAACTCCGGCCCGCCCTGAAGTCGGCTTACGCCCAGCGCCTGCTCTCTTGCCGCCCCAAGTCCGCAGCGGAAGTTCGAGTTGCCCCCGCTGTCTCGCGTGCCGGCGAGATAGAGGGAGATCGGACGCCGGACGAATCGTCATCTTGAAAGGGCAATAATAGAGCGCGCGCATCGCAGGTCGAGGAAATGCGATGAGCGCGTGTTTTCATCTGATGATCCTCCCAATGAGAGCACCGCATGTCGGTTCCGGGGGTGCAAACAAGCTACCCACCGTACCGTCCACTTCAACGGCGCCGACCGACCGCCCACCGACGCGCATCGCTGCCGTACCGAGGACATCCCTGCCACGGACATCCGTGACAGCTGCACGTGCCTGGACGCGTGCCCGGACAACGGACGAGCGCAGTAGCGGAGCGTGCCAAGCTGTCCATTCGGCGCTCATTGCGATGTCCACCGCGCTCACTCTTCTCCCGGCGACGCAGACCGCGCCGCCGGGAGAAGATCACGAACGCCGCACCGTTTGCCGACAATGGCCCCCCGGTCGGAGCGGTTTCATCGCCCATTCCCATTCGACGCTGCGCCTCGCGGATCCCTGCGCCTGGAGCGGACTAACGACCGCGTCCGTGCCTCCCACCCCGGGAAACGGCACCGTGCCGAACCGCGCGACGAACACCGAAGATACATCGGCGCGCTTTACACCGCCCCGCCCCGAACGCCGACTGAACGCGCGGCCCGGCGCGCGCCGGAAGGGCCTCCCCGCTGGGCCGCGCCTTTACCAGCCGACCGCCTTCGCCTCCGCCTTGAGCAGCACGAGGAGCATGGTCGTTATCGCGATGAACAGGAGGACGCCGTTCAAATAGAAATGCACGCCGTTCTCGGTGACGAGCACCGCGATGAACTGGGCCGCACACATGCCGAGCAACGTCATCGCGATCGCGCCGTCGAACGCTCCGAGCGGCTGTGATTTCCCGTCTGCATCCTTCTCGGTGATGACGAGCGGCAGAAAGCAGACCAAATGGATGTAGTAGTTCGCCGGATAAAACAGGACGGGCACGAGCACGAGCGCCAGCACCGCGGCTTGCTCGGGTCGCATGCGGCGTGCGGCAACCACGACGGCAGCCACGTAACAGAGGGCCGCTCCGAGAAATATCGGCATGCGCGCGCGCACGACAGCGCCTTGGTCGTCTCCCCAGCCGGCGACGAGCGAGCGCAAACTGATGTGGTTGGCGTGCGGATCGCTCGACAGTTGCCCGACTTTCGACGCCCAATCGCGCCATGCGTCGGCCGAGAGCACGAGCGCCGAGAAGCCGAGCAGCACGGTCAGTGTGACCACGGCGCCGAGCAAGAGACGAACGGTCCCCTTCTGTTCGGTGCGAATCGTCATGAGGGACGGGAACTTCTTATTTTTTCGGACGTCGTCGACGAGCCACCAGAGCGCGGGAAGCGTCGCTCCGATCAGCGTCAAAGCCGGAAAAGCGCGAATTGTCGCCGACAGCGCGAAGAGCGCGCCGCCGAGGGCATAGCGCTTGCTGCGCACGGCGGCGGCGCCGAGCGCGATGTAAGCGAGCCAGTCATGGCGCAGCGTCGCGCCTGCCCAGTTGGTCCCGTACATGATGAAGTCGTTGGCGCCGAAGATGACCATGCACGCGAGCGCGGTGCGCACACCGAACGTGCGAAAAATGGCGATGAACGCGGCGAGCAGGAGCAGCGGATCGAGCAGCGCCGTCACCAAGAACGCGGTGTTGCCGGCATGGATGAAGCTGAAAAGGAGGTGGGCGATCCCCATCCAGACCGGCGTCGCATTGCCTCCCATGTCGTTCATCATCTCGAGGTACTGCGGCGTCCCCATCGACTCCCGAAAATAGGCGGCGTCACGCTTGTACTCTTGCCATCGCTCGGGGGAAAACCTCGACTTCACCGCGGCGACCCCGGCGCGCTGATCGCCGACGGTGCTTCCCTGCAGATCGCCGAGGTCGCGCATGGGCAGCGTCTGCAGCGAGTCGAGGTCGACGCGCTGATCCTCGACGTAAGCGGCAACGTCGGCTTCGTACATGCCGCGGTAGCCGAGCTCGGGGAAGTATTTGGCGGTCGGGTAGTACTGGCGCAGATCGAGGAAATGGACGAACGTCCACTCGTGCCGCTTGTTGTCCCAAAACTGGGCGTGGCCGAGGTTGTAGAAGGCCATGAAGCTGAGCGCGGCCGAGACGGCGAGCGCCCCCAGGGTCGCCCCGCGATGGGCCGGGATCTTGGCGGGAAAAAAGCTTTCGCGCAGGATGGCCGCGGTGGCGACCAGCGCGAAGGTGCATCGCACCGTCGAGATCTCGCGGTTGCCGAGGGGCCAAGCGTCGCCGACGGCGTCGAAAAAACCGTACGCGGCGAGCAAGGGTAAAGCCACGAGCGGGACCCACGACCACCACGGCGCGCCGCGGTAGGCGAGCACGACCAGACCGATGAGCGCAAACCCGAAGAGCAGCGTGGCGTCGCGCACGTGCCGCTCGAGGGGGGCGCCGCCGACTTCGGTGACGGCGGGGGGAAACCGCGCCGGCGATTCGCCGAAAACCTGCAGCTCGCTCACGGCGAAAGCTCCGTCTCCCGTCAGGGCGGTGAGACGAATGTACCGCGCGCTCGCCTGGAGCCCGCTTCCGTAGCGCGACCGCATGCCGATATCGACGACCGGGTTGGCCCGGAAGATCATCTCGTAGTGAACGCCATCCTTGGACCCGCTGACGTCGTAGACGTCGTTGGAGTCCGCTTGGAGCCAGACGGCGCCGATCTTTTGTTCCTGCCCCAGGTCATAAACGACGGACGACTCCGGCGAATCGAGTTGCGCGGTGACGGTCGTTTTCCAATAGCCGCCCGGCCGCGAGGCGCGGCCGTCGGTGAGGACGTGCGCTCGGCGCGCGCGCTCGGCAGAGATGGGCGAGAGACCGGCCAGCAGATTGTCGGATGAGGACGCCGCCTTGCTCGAGCCGCTCGAGAGCACGCCAACGACGCACGCCAGAACGACGAAAAGAAGTCGCCAGCAACGGAGCCGCGCGGCCAAGGCCTCGCTCACTCCTCGGCGCCGTGTTTCACGGCGACTCGTTTGCCGCGCGGCTGGTCGATGGCTTCGAGAAGCTCGCCGAACCACGGCTGCTCGAGGTCGAGCGGTTTACCTCCTTTGATGCGGGCAAACTCGATCGCACGGAGCATGCCGCCGCGATCCTCGTCGTGCCCGATCACCCCCGCTTGGCCGCGCAGCCCCGAATCGACGGCAAGGTCGACCATCCCCTTGATGAGGCGCAGATCGTCGCGACCGGGGGCCGCCGCGCGCGCGAAATAGCCGCTCTTCTGGACAAGCGTTTTCTCGGCGCCGATGAGCTTGGCGAACTGCTTGGAGAACCAGTTGCCCACGTTGACCTTGTCGAGCTTCACGTGTCCGAAGGCATCCTTTTCCACGTTCTCGCCGCGGGAAGCCATTTCCGCCACGATCTGCTCGACCGACGCGCCCTCGCTGACGAAGATGTTCACGCAGTCTTTCTGGTCCATCTTGTGCTTGAGGCGTTTGGCCTCGGCGGCAATATCGAGTTCCATCTCCGGGACGTAGACGGCGTCGACATCGACGTGCGAGCGGGCGAAATGGAAGTCTTCCACGAACGCGAGCGATGAAAGTCGCTCGCGGTAAAGTTTGGCGGTGTAGGCGGTGAGCCAGCCGCAGTTACGCCCCATCACCTCGTGCACGAGGAGCATGCGCGGATTCGAGCTGTGCTCGTTGACGACGTTTTCGAAGAAGAGGGCCCCCTGTTCGGCCGCCGTCCACGCCCCGAGCGATTGGCGAATGGGGTAGACGTCGTTGTCGACCGTCTTGGGCAGTCCCACCACCGTGAGCGCATAGTCGTTCTTTTGCAGGTACGCGGCGAGATCGGCGGCGGTGGTGTTGGTGTCATCCCCCCCGATGGTGTGCAAGATGGTGACGCCGTCCTTGGTCAGCTGCTTGGCGGCCACGGCGAGGGGATCCTCCCCTGCCTTGACCAGCCCGCGCTTCACGCAGTCGTCGACGTTGGTGAGCTTCACGCGGCTGTTCCCGAGCGGACTCCCCCCGTGGCGGGCGAGCACGGCGGCGCGCGCGCGTACTTGGGCGGTCGCCTTCACCGATTGACCGAGGAGTAGACCCTTGTAGCCGCTCAGATAGCCGATGATTTCGGTCTTCGGCGACAGCTCGGTGTACCGCTCGATGAGCAGGCCCACGGAAGCCGACAAGCACGGCGCGATGCCGCCAGCGGTGAGGAGCGCGACTTTGTGTTCGGGCATGAGGTCCTTCCTTGCTCATAGTCCTTGGCGCGGCCGGGGCCAAGGGGGGAGCGGGATCACTGCTTTTCCTGCTGCTCCGCGATCCACTGGTCGATGTTGCGCTCGAGGATGGACAGGGGGACGGCGCCCGAGCGCAGCACCACCTCGTGAAAGGCGCGCAGATCGAAACGGGCCCCGAGCTTCTGCGTAGCGCGACGCCGGAGGTCGAAGAGCTTGAGCTGCCCGATTTTGTAGGCGAGCGCCTGACCCGGCATGATGATGTAGCGGTCGATCTCGTTGATGATGTCGAGCTCGGCCTTGGGCGCGTTGTCGCGGAAGTAGGCGATGGCGCGTTCACGGCTCCAGCGCTTGGCGTGCATTCCGGTGTCGACCACGAGGCGGACCGAGCGCCACATGTCGTACGTGAGCTGCCCGAACTTGGCGTAGGGGTCGTCGTAGAGATCCATTTCTTCGCCGAGCGACTCCGAATAGAGCGCCCACCCTTCGATGAAGGCCGTGAACGATCCATGTTTTCGAAAAGCAGGAACGTTCGTTTGCTCCATCGCCAGCGCGATCTGCAAATGGTGTCCGGGCACCGCCTCGTGCACCGAGAGCGCCATCATTTCCCACTTCGGTCGCGCTTCCGGTTTGAAGAGGTTGACGAAATAGGTGCCAGCGCGCGACCCGTCCTCGGCCGGCTGGCGATAGTAGGCGGTGGTCGTGTCCGGCGCGACATTGGCGGGGATCGCCTCGAGACCGAAGGGCATGCGAGGGAGCGTGCGAAAGACGCGGACCAGCCGCGGCTCGATGCGTTTGACGATGCTGGCGTAGCCGTCGAAAAGCTCCTCGGCCGTTTTGTAAAAAAACTTCGGGTCTTGCCTCAGGTAGGTGAAAAACGCCGCGAGATCGCCCTGAAAGCCGACCTTCTTGACGATGGCGTTCATCTCCTCGCGCAAGCGTTTGACCTCGGCGAGCCCTGTTTCGTGGATCTGGTCGGCCGAGAGATCGGTCGTGGTGTGACGCCGGATGTGGAAGCGGTAGATCTCTTGTCCATTCGGCCACACCCCGGCGCCCACCTCGGCGGTCGTGGCCGGCAAGTACTCGCTCACGAAGAACGCCTTGAACTTGCGGAAGGCCGGTACGACTTGGCCCATCAGCGCGCGCTTGGCCTCGCCCCGGAGCTCGTCGGCGGTGCGCGCGGGGATCGTCGTCGCCATCGTGCGAAAAGGCTTGAAAAAGGGGGATTTTTCGGGGTCATCGACGATCTGCCGATCGAGCTGCGCCGTGATGCGCTCCATCACCACCCGCGGGTAGACGAGCTTTTTGGCGATCGCCTCCCGCAAAAGGGCGATGGTCTGTTCCCCCCGAGCGGGGAAAGCCGTCAAACGGCCGATCCAATCGCGGTAGTCACTCTCCGTCCGGAAGTCGACGGTGTCAGCGACTTCGTTGGCGGTCTGGATCCCCTCGCGCTGATTCAGGCCGAAGTAGTGAAGACCGAGCCGGAGCGACGCGCGCGCGTTCTCCTCTGCCAGGAGAAAGATCTCGTAGTTCTCGCGGTCGCTGGGCGAGAGGGCGGCACGGTCGATTTGCGAGAGCCGCGCCAGGATCGCGTCGGTGGACAGCTTGCGGCGTTCGTAGGCGGCCGGGCTCTCGTCGCGCCACGCGCGCGCGTAGCGCTTGTCGCCGAGCAACGTGGCGTACTCGGGATCGTCGCGCAGCGTGTCCTGCCATTCCTCTTCGAACAGCGCGGCCAGCTTGGGGTCCGACCTCGGCGTCGTTTGCCGATCGGTGGCCACGCGCGTCTCGGCGCAGGGCTGCTTGGTGGCGGCGCACGCCGCGCTCATGACGAGCGCGAGCACGCCGGCCCGAGCGATCGCCCTCACGGCTGCCCCGCCTTGACGACGCCATCGCGCAGCAGTTGCGCCGCCGTCGCGCGCATCGCCTTTTTCTGAGTTGCATCGAAGAACACGGGTCCACCGCTGCGGTCGTAGCTCATGACGTTGTCCACCACTTTGCTGTGTCCATTCCCGAGAAAATGACCGAGCTCGTGAGCGAGCACGGTCCGTTTGGCGTTGGAAGCGACGGCTACGAAGCGTTTTCGCGCCGGCGTTCGCCAGCAGACGCCCATGCGAATTCTTCCGATCTCGTCGATGTCGAGCAACGCTTTCACGAAAAAAACGTTGATGGCGCCGTCGACGAAATGCTCCCCGAGCGCGTCGCGATCTTCCTTCGTTTCGAGACGCGCCGACGTTTCGGGCAGCGCCTCGGCCCACCGTCGCTCGAAGCGAATGCCGAAGCCGGCATAGAGGCGATCGACCGCCGCCCATTGTGCGTCGACCCACGTGTCGTCGACGACGCGCTCGCCGTCGACGGTGACGGCGCCCACCGCGACGGTCATCGTCAGCACCGGCTCTTCCTCGGCTTGCGCACCTTGCTCACCCCAAGTCGTGACCGCGAAAGCGACCATCGCGCCGCGGGCACACCGGCGTGCGCGCTTGATCAAAACGGCGACGAACGCGCATGAAACCAAGACCTGCGCTTGCAACACAACTCCTCTCCAGAAAACTCCTGAGCTCATCGCGTTTTCGGTGAGCGCATTAGACACTTCATTGCGGGCCGCAGACGCTATCGCCTCTCCGTTCCAGGTGGAAGTGCGACCTCCGGCACGAGTGAACCCCATGGCTCCATGCACGATCGAACCACACGCTCACATGATCGTGGTGTCGCGGGGGCAGCTGTGATCGTTGTGCACCCATGATCCTCGTGTCGCGGAAACGATCGAAGATGTGATGAATCCATGATTTTCTTTGCATGACGCTGAAGGCCGGCGTATTTCACCGGTGGCGCGGACGGTCCGCGTTTCAATTGTATGGAGCTTAAACCAATGAAACAGAAGACCGGGGTCTTCGCGGTTCTTACCGCGGCCCTTCTCCTTGCCACGACGGCGGGAGTGGGGTGTGGAGACGACGACGATACGACGACGACAAGCGGTGGCACTGGTGGATCCGGTGGCTCCGCAGGATCAGGAGGGGGCAAAGCTGGTTCAGGTGGATCGACGGGTGGCTCTGGCGGAACCGGCGGTACAGCGGGCGCCGATGCTGGTGGGAAAGGTGGCAGCGCGGGCGCCGCCGATGCGGGAACGCTGATGTGCGGCGCAGCGACTTGCAGTCCGATCACAGCCATCGGGTTCGGAGTCCTTCCACCGTGCTGTCCGATGGGCGGGGGAGAAGGCCCGAATGCGTGCGGGGCACAGGCTGCCGCTGGCGTCTGCCTTACGACGACGCCGGGCACCGCCGACCCAGTCTGTCCGATGGTGACCTTGATGGGGTTCCCCCTGCCGGGTTGCTGCCGGACGAACGGCACCTGTGGCGTGAATCTCTCGATCCTCACGCTGGGCTGCAACGATCCGTCGATGGTCCCCGGCGGCAGCGGCGGCGGTGCACCGTGCGGCGGGGACAGCGGTCCGCCTCCCGTTGACAGCGGTGGCACCGACACAGGTCCGACGGACACGGGCCCTGGCACGGACGCGCCTGCGGACATGGGCCCCGGCACGGACGCGCCTCCGGCCGACACGGGCCCCGGCACGGACGCGCCTCCGGCCGACACGGGTCCCGGCACGGACACAGGTCCCGCTGACACGGGCAGGGGCGATACCGGCGTGGATGCGCCTACGACCGGCTAACGCCAAAGAGAGCGGTACGGCCCTCGTTCAGAGGACCGCGCCGCACCGCAGTGAGAAGACGCCGAGCTTGGGCCCGAGGTCCAACGCTCGGCGTCGTCTCATCGACGCCGGCGGCGCGCCTCCGTCGCGCGCGTGAACGTGATCGCGTCCCCCGCGCAATGGCGTCGTAGAAGCGCGCGGTCGTCGGCCGGACGGCTTTGACTACGCGCGCAGCGCCAACACGACGACGTCTTCGGGGACGGCGCTGCGCGGCAGGGCCGAGATCGCGCCGCGCCGACTGGCCACGGCCTTGGCCACGTCGAGGAGCGATTCGGTCGCCACGGGTTCGCGCGCAGCACCGCGGAAGACTTGCGCGAGCACCAGCCGTCGGTACGTCGATTCGGGCATTCGCAGCAGTCCCTCGGCGATCCACACGATCGGTCCTGACCGGCGCGGGGGGAGCACGAGAACCACCGGCGCACTGTTTTCCCACTGCCCTTCGCGCAGCGAGAGGATGCCGCGAATGCGATCGAGCGTGGTCTCCTTCTGTCCCACGCTCGGGTGAACGACCAGCACGTACTCGTCCGCGTGCGCGAGCCGCGCGCACCCGAGTCCGAGGCCGACGGAGCAGGCCAGCTGGGAAAATCGTCGTCGAGAAATGCTTCGGTCAGCCATCGCCATTGCCTACATGCCGAACGCGGCTTGGAGTACGGCCCCGTTGATTTGATTCTCGAAGTCGCGCCGGTACTCGAGCTTGAGAACCGCCTGATCATTCAGGCCATAGCGAATCCCCCCTCGAAGCTCCAGCAGCCTGGTGGCGGCACCGGAGATGTTGAAAAAGGTGTCGCCCACCGAGCGATCGACCCCCTCGATGCGCGCGTAGGGGGTCCACTGTTCGAAGCTCACGCCGATCTGGCCGAAGCCGCCGAGGAGATGGCTGCTCACCCCGGTGTCCCGCCCCTTGTGCACCAGGTAGTACCCTTCCGCGTGCGCTTCGACGGGGTACGACGCGTAGACGATGTGCGCGCCGCCGATTTGCTCGTCGACGGCTTCGGCGAGGAGGACCCGACCTGTCCCATCGGTAAAACCCGGCGGGATGCGATCGAGATAACCAGAGACGCCGACCTCGAATCCGGGCAAAAAGCGCGGCATGAGACTGAGCTGACCCACCATCGACTTGAATGCGTTGCGGTCCTGGGTGCTAAGGACATCGTCGGAGAACTGGCCGCGACCGTTGCCGATGCCGAGGGCGTAGTGAAGGTCGAGCTCGCCCATTGCAATGTCCCCCAGCACCTCGATGCCGATTTGATGCGCGGGAAGGAGACCACCTTCGTCTTCGAAGGAGAGCATCGTGGGGCGTGCGGTGGCGAGCTGAAAGAAGAGCGCGTGATGGTAGGTCTGCATGTAGCGACCCAGCATCAGATGGTCGCGGCCGAACCGCACCTTGAACCAGCGCTTGGGGTGCCACTCCAAGTAGATGCGTTCCAGGTCGAAGACGGTTCCCTCTTCACCGAGAATCTCGAGAACGTTCTCCGAGAGGGCGCTGAAGTCCTCCGAGAGGTCGCCCGTGATGAAGAAATCGGCGCCCCCGATCTTGAACGCGGGGTCCTGATGTTCGGTCAAGACGAAGTTCACGTCGGAGTAGAGCTTGAACTTGAACGTCGGCACGAAGGTCCCCTCTGGTTGTGCGCTGTCGAATTTCGAGGAAACGCTGGCGGCAGCGGTCCCCGCCTGTCCCGATGCCGGCGGCGGCGCGGGTTCCCCCTTGGGAGCGTCGGGGACCGGGTCGATCGCGGGGGCGGCGGGAGCCGAACCGCCGTCTTGCGCTCCGGCCGGTCCCGCGGTGGAGAGGACGAGGGCCGCGACGGCGACCCTCGGGAAAGTGGTTGCACGTTCCAATCGTGAGTCGGACATCGTCATGTCTCCAACGGGCTATTTGCACGATGACGCAACGCGAGGATCGTCCTATCGTCTCGCTGTTCTGGACTGAACTCTCGGACGGCTTTCAAGACGCCGGCGACGATCTCCTCCACCGGCTCGCTGCGCCGCTGTTCCACCAACTCGCGCAGCCGGTCGGGGCCCAGCATCGCCCCGCGCGAATCGCGCGCTTCGGTCAGGCCGTCCGTGTAGAGGACGAGCAGGTCGCCTTCGCCGAGGCGCAGCTCGGTCTCGTCGATCGAGGCGGCGTCGAGCTCCGGCTCGAAACCGACGAAGGGGCCCGGCGCGGGCACGAGCAGAGAGCGATCGGCGCCGCGACGATACAAGATGAGGTCGAGGTGGCCGCCGCCGAAACGGATGGAGCCGTCGCTGTGGTAGCGGAGCACGAGGAGCGTCGCGTAGCGCGATTCACCCAGGCGCTCGCTGGTGTTCTCGTGAACGACGCGGTTGATCGCGCGGATCGCTTCGCGCGGCGCTGCGTCCGGGGTGTGCCGCAAGAACGTCCCCAGCCCACTCTGGAGCATGAGCATGGTGAGACCGGCGGGCAACCCATGTCCGACCACGTCGCCGATGCAGATCCAGCCGCCGTCGTTGGTCGGGATCACGTCGTAGTAGTCGCCACCCACCTCGTCGGCGGGGATCATGCACGCAGCGACGTCCGCGCTGGGGAGCGCTAGGCGCTTCGGCAAGAGAGAAGTCTGAATGCGCTCCGCCAACTCGAGCTCGCCCTCGAGCCGACTTTTTTCGTCGATTTCCTTGCCCAAAAAGGAAGACGCGGCCCAAGCCACCGCGAGCGACGCTGCCGCGATCGCGCCGAGCAGCAACCAAACCTTGCGGACGGCCAGGCGCGCCCTCTCGTCCGAAACAACGAGACGGAGCGTCCCAATCGGCCGCCCCTGGGCATCGCGAACGGCGGCGGAGTAGGGAACGGCGACGATCGATCCTGGTTCGCCATCCCTGCGCCACCCGGCCACCTTCGCGCCCGAGGTGTCCCGTGCTTCGACATCGATCAATTCAGCGAGACGAGGGGAGAGCTCGTCGAGCGTATCCTGCAGGAGCGCGCGGTCGTCGAGCGCCAGCGCCGCTTCGCAGCTCGAAACCAGGAGTGCTCCAAGGTCACGTCGATGCGACTCCGCAGCATCCTCGAGCGCATGGCGCATCAACAGAGCGGCGATCACCATGGCGAGCAGCACGGCCGAGGCAGAGGTGACAAAGCCGGTCCGCTGCGCAAACCGACGCAGGCTATGGTGCGAGACGTCCGTTCGCGACGGCGACGACGACATGCTCCCCCTTTTTGACGATCGCGGTCCTACACACCTACCACGCTGACGTTGCCCCAGGTGCGCGCGACGATGCGGAGCGCGCGAAACGACGTCACCTGCCACTGCAGATCCTGCCGGTACTCCACGGTCACCTTGGTCGCGCTTTTGCTGAGGTCCTTGAGAAAATCCATGATGGGCAGCACCGTTGCCGAGTTCATGAACGTGAGCTCGGCGAAGGTGACGCGAACCGTTCGGGAGCCGAGTTTGCGCGCCACTTCGCTGAGGTAGGGGCCCAGCCTTTCGCGCGGATTGCGGGCGTCGCTTTCGCCTCGCCAAGTCACGACGACGTCGTCGTGCGACGTAACGACGGTGATGTGCAGATCGTCCTGGTGATACTCGTTCATTTCAACCGCCGCTCGGCAACGACCACGAGCCGATCGCCGACCAGTTCCCCTTCGAGTCGAAATCCAGCCACCGCGGCGATCTGATAAAAGCCCTGACGACTGCCCTCTGACCGTCGATCCATCGACTCCTCGATCGATTGTGCGAAGAGGGCCGTCGGATTGTCGTGAGAGCGGATGCGCTCGATCGTGGTGAGAACGACCTGTGCATCTTCCGAGGATCGCACGGTGTTTTCCGAGCGTACTCGGATTTCGGTGGGCGTTGCTTCCAATTCGATGCTCGGAAGGTGGGACGCGTCCGGCGCGGCAAACTTCACGATGTTCTCGGCGAGCTCCGAGACCGTCAGCGTGATCGCGTCCAAGAGTTGCGGATCGAGGTGAGCGAAGCGCACGCCCAGCGTGGCCCGAATATCGCGCACGATCTGCCACAATGTGGGCAGCTGAAACTGCTCGTTGACGATCTCGATCTTCAATTTCTCTCCATGGCATCGGGCAGATGCCGCGAGAATCCCGAGTTGTCCGCCCTAGCGGCAAAGCCCGCAACGGAACGCCCCACGCGAGAACTCGAAAAATAGCATGCCGGCAGGCGCCTCGTTCACCAACTTGGTATTCGCCTGGCCCCACCCGCGGTGGACAAGCCCGGGGCAGCGGGGGGTTGCCACGAGCTGCGCTGGTGTCGTAACGTCCCGCCGCAACCGTGAAGATCGAGCTCCTTGCCCCGGTGATGATGGCGGCGTTGGTCGCCGCGTGCTCTAGCGATGCGACGAACGCGCTCGGGCCGAACGACGACGCGGGTGGATCCGGCGACGGCCGTGCACCGGCCGGCGAGTTTGCCGCCCTCACCTACAATGTGGCCGGCCTTCCCGAAGGTCTCAGCGGGTCGCATCCCGCAATGAATACGCAGTACATCAGCCCCCTGCTCGACGACTACGACCTCGTGCTCGTGCAAGAGGACTGGCTGACCCCCGACCCCAATCCCACCGGCATGCGGCTCTTTCACGACGTGCTGGCAGCGTCGGCCCATCATCCCTTCCAGTCGATCCCGGCGCCCTGCCCCGGCGGCGCAAACCCGGCGCGACCGTCGGCGCTCGTCAGTGACGGGCTCAACGAATTCTCCCGCTTCGAGTTTCGCGATCTCACCCGCACGGCGTGGCAAGGGTGTTTCGGAGCGCTGGGAGCGAGCGATGGGGGCGCTTCCGATTGCGGCGCCATGAAGGGATTCAGCGTGGCGGTGCACGTTCTCTCGGCGGGCGTCGAGGTCGACGTCTACGATTTGCACGGCGAAGCGGGGAGCACCGCGACCGATCAGCAATTGCAGGAAGCGGGCTATGGTCAGCTCGCCGCCTTCATCAACGACTTTTCGCGCGGCCATGCCGTCATCCTCGGCGGCGATACGAACTTGCACACGGAATCGACCAACCCCGACGCCGCCATTTGGCAGACCCTTCTCGCCGACACCGGTTTGAGCGACGTCTGTCAAACCGTCGAATGCGGTGCCGATCGCACCATCATCGACAAGTTCGCCTTCCGGAGCAATGACGCCATCATCATCACCCCGCTGACCCATCGGTTCGAGCGCGACAAATTCGTGCGGCCCGATGGCATGCCGCTCTCCGACCACAACGCGCTCACTGTGCGCTTCCGCTGGACCAAGGTCCCCTGAGCCGACCTTCCTCGCCTCCCGGGCGCGGCCTTTCGGAAAGGTCGGGCGCCTGGTAGGCTTGTGGTGAGCTTGTCAAGCGTCAGCTTCCGGGTCAGCGTTCGGGGGGAAGATGGGCGACGTGGCAACGGTATTGATCATCGATGATGACAAGTACGTGCGCCGCGCCTTCCGGCGGGAGCTCGAACGGGGCGGCGTGCAAGTGCTGGAAGCCGAAGACGGCGCCTCCGGGCTCCGCTCTTTCCGCGAACGCGTTCCGAGCGCCGTCGTGCTCGATCTGCGCATGCCCGGCCTCGATGGCCTCGACGTTCTGAGCTCCCTCGTGGAGGAGTCGCCGGAAACGCCGGTCGTGGTCGTCTCCGGCGAAGGGACGATGACCGACGTGGTCGAGGCACTGCGCCGCGGAGCTTGGGATTTCGTCTCCAAGCCGGTCGTCGACAACGAGATCCTGCTGCGCGGCATCTGGCGCGGGCTCGAGAAGGCCGCCCTGCTGCGGCAAAATCGGGAGTATGCGGAAAGCCTCAAGCAGATGAACAAACGCTTGACCTCGGCGCTCGACGAGCTGCGCGCCGACGAGCGTGCGGCGCGGCAGCTGCAGTTCCAGCTCCTGCCGCCCGACGGAATGCGGATCGGTCCTTACCGCTGCTTCCGGCGGCTCTTTCCCTCTCAGCTTCTGAGCGGGGACTTCGTCGACTATTTCCCGCTCGGCGACGGATTCGCGGGGTTCTATCTGGCCGACGTGGCCGGCCACGGCGCGGCGTCTGCCTTCGTGACGGCGATTCTGACGACGCTGGTCGAAAAATACCGCGAGCTTTTGGCTTCGCGGGGCGACGAGACCATCCTGCACCCGACGCAGTTTTTCCAGCGCCTCGATGCCGACCTGATGACGCACCGGCTGGAAAAGCACATCACCATGTTCTACGGCGTTGCCAACATCGCGACGGGGCATCTCATCTATGCCAACGCCGGGATGTTCCCGTTTCCCTTCCTGGCTCATGGCTCGGAGGTGATCGAGCTCGAATCGAGCGGCTGCCCGCTCAACCTGCCGGGGGGCGGGCCCCTTGTGCAAGGGGAAGCGGCGTTCAAGCCGGGTGGGCGGCTGCTTCTCGTGTCCGACGGCGTGCTGGAGTTGCACGGAAGCGAGACCCATCGAGCGAAACGAGCGGAGCTCGCCGACATCACGCGGCAAGCGCGTGATCTCGAAACGGTGCTGAGCTGCCTAGGGCTCGACGAATCGACCGCTTTCAGCGACGACGTGGCCCTGCTCTTCATTCGTTGGGAGGAGCAGGATGCCTAACGGACACGTCACCCATGCCCAGAAAGAGGGCTACCACGTCCTGCGGTACTTCGGCCGGGTGGACTACATGCTGGCCACGTCGATCAACCGTTTCGCTGACCGCATCATCGAGAAGGGCGGCGTGGGGGGGCTCATCTTCGACCTCACCGAGGCGGAGAACCTGGACAGCACCAACCTCGGGCTCCTGGCGCGGATTGCCGAGCGCGTGCGCACGGCGGGCGGAGGACGGAGCGTCATCGTCTCGACCAGCGACAACATCAACTGCGTGCTTCGCAGCATGAGCTTCGACCAGATCTTCGATATCGTAACCGACCCCACTGGCGTCCCGGCCGAGGGTGACGACCCGATCGAAGCCGAGCCGCAGTCCCAGGAAGAGCTGCTCCACACCATGCTCGATGCGCACCGGACGCTCGTCTCGCTGAGCGAGTCCGATCGACTCGAGTTCCAAGACGTGGTCGCGTGTCTGGAGTCCGAGCTCAAAGCCAAGGAGTAACGGCCGAACGGAGCCGTGGGTCGCACGGGGCGTCGTCGCCGTCCGGCGCCATCGATCCGAGACCCCGATCGCACCGGCCGAGGGTCGGCGTGCGCAATTCAGCGTGGTGAATGGTGTGATCGCGCGGATCCGCTGGCCCAAGGGTCACGCGTATCGTAGAACCGTGCGGCACCATGGCCCTTTCCCGCGACGACTTGCTCATCCCCTTCCACGAGGCCATCAAACCGCGCGACCGATGGCGCATCGGCGCCGAGGCGGAGAAGTTCGGCGTGATTGCCGCGACCGGCGCCGCGGTGCCGTACGAGGGTGAACGTGGAATCACCGCCATTCTGGGCGCGCTCCAGCAGCGCGGCTGGGCGGCGGTTTCCGAGGTCGACGGTGGACCGATCGTCGCTCTGACGCGCGACGGAGCGTCGGTGACCCTCGAACCGGGTGGACAGCTCGAGCTGTCCGGCGCTCCCCTCGAGGACGTGCACGCCATTGCGGCCGAGACGAGCGCCCACCTCGCCGAGCTGCACGCGGTCAGCGATCCGCTCGGCATCGCCTGGCTCGGCCTGGGTTTTCACCCTTTCGCACGACAAGAAGACCTGTCCTGGGTTCCCAAGCTCCGCTACGCCATCATGCGCGAGTATTTGCCCAAGCGAGGGCACCGCGCCCTCGACATGATGCGCCGCACCGCCACGGTGCAAGCGAACTTCGACTACGAGTCGGAAGAGGACGCCATGCGCAAGATGCGGGTAGCGCTGCGCCTTTCCGTGATCGTGACCGCGATGTTCGCCAATTCTCCCTTTTACGAGGGGAGGCCCAACGGCGAGCGCAGCGAGCGCGCCAAGGTGTGGCTCGCCGTCGACCCCGATCGACAGGGCCTTCTGCCTTCGCTCTGGAAAGCGGACAGCTCGTTCAATGCCTACATCGAATGGGCACTCGACGTGCCGATGTTCCTCATCAAAAGGAACGGCAAGGTCATTGCCAATACCGGTCAGACGTTCCGCACCTTCTGGAAAGAGGGCTTACAGGGCGAGAAGGCGGACGTCCACGACTGGGAGCTTCATCTCAATACGCTCTTTCCCGAGGTGAGGCTCAAGCACACCATCGAGGTGCGAGGCAACGACTCCCAGTCCATTCATCTTGCCGCCGCCATTCCGGCGCTTTTCACGGGCATCCTCTATGACGCCACCGCGCTCGCCGAGTCGGAGAAGCTGGTGGCGAGTTTCACGTTCGACGAAATGGAGTCCCTCCGTTCGGAAGTCGCCAAGCTCGGCCTGGCGGCGCGGCTGCGTGGCAAACCGGTGGCGGACACCGCCCAAACGCTGCTCGGCATTGCTCAACGAGGTCTCGCGCGTCGCGGGCGGCGCTCGTCCGATGGGCAAGACGAAACCGTGCACCTTGCGCCCCTCGAGTCGCTCGTCGCAAAGGGCCAGTGTCCGGCTGACCAGCTGCTCGCCGATTTTCCGGCTGACCCGGCCGAGTTCAAAGCCGAAGTCATTCGCCGCACCAAGCTGTAGAGAGGCGAGCGGCCACCGTCGCGCATTTCCCGCGCGGCAGCCGTGGCGCGTTTTGCCGCGCGGTGCGGGATCGACATCGATGCGCCGGGCCCCTTGTCGCGGCTGTGCCACGTCCGCTGAGCCAACGCGACATCGCTGTCATGTGGGCAATCGGCGGTCGCGCAGGAGGGCGCTTCGCTTCCGGCAGTCGCGCGCAATTCCCCTTGCAGTTCCGAAAACGGTCGTGTTGGCTCGTAGATTGCACTTCGGTCGACGTGACGTGCGGCGCACCCGGCGCCGCTGTTCGAGGCGCGATGCGACGACTTCCCAGCGGCTGGCTCCTTGGCTTTGGCCTCTTGACCGCCATCGGTTGTGCCGGCTCCGCGGATGAATCGGCGTCCGGCGGCCGCGGAACCGGCTCGGCACCCACGGGCGGGACAGGGGGGTCAGGCACGGGCACCGGAGGGGGGATCGACCCGGGTGCCGGCGGGGGGCGCGCGGACGCGGCCCCGCCCGAAACGGAGATCGAAAAGGCCTTCGAAGCGCCGGTGGCGACGGAGCGCTACGTCTGGGCGACCAACCCGAAGACGGGGCGGGTCGCCCTCATCGACGCGACGACCTTCCAGGTGAAAACGGTCGCCGCCGGGCAGGGACCGACGTTCATCGCCGCGCTGCCCGGCCAGGGGGACCGCGCCATCGTGCTCAACGTGCTGTCCAACGACGCCACGTACCTCTCGCAGCGCCAGGACGGGACGCTCGACGTGCGGACCTATCAGATCGCGCCGCGCGCGAACGCGTGGGCGATCTCGCCCGACGGGAAGTGGGCCATCGCCTGGACCGACGTCTCGCGCGTGGTGCGGCCCGATGTCATCGAAGGGTTTCAGCAGATTTCGATCATCGATCTCGAGGACGACGCCGCGCCGTCGCGCGTGCCCGTGCGCACGGTCGGCTTTCGCCCGAGCAGCATCACGTTTGCAGCCAATCCGCCGCGCGCGTTCGCGGTGACGGAGGACGGCATCACCGTCGTCGACCTATCCATCCCCCGCGACCCGCGGGTGCTGCGGACCCTCAAGCTCGACGGAAACGGACCGCTCAGCTCCGAAGTGGTGGAGGCGCTGCCGCAAGTGGACGCATCGGCGCCCGATGGCGGCGGAGCGGATGCGGACGACGCCGGGAACACCGATGACGTGACCGTGGACGGCGACGGCGATGACGCGGGTCCCGCTGACGCCAGTGATTCCGGTACGACCCCCGACGTCACTTCCGACGTGGGGCCGACCGACGGCGCTCCCCTCGACAGCGGACGCGGCGCGGAAGGCGGCACCGACGCGCGCGACGCTGGCGCCGCGACCGACGCGCGCACCGATGCCACGATCGAGGGCGGGACCACCCCGCCCCCGACGGGCAAGGCCGACGTCTCCATCACCCCCGATGGTGCGTTCGCCATCTTCCGGCGCGAGGGGAGCGCGGTCGTCACCGTGATCGACCTCGCTGACGGCTCGCGCTGGTCTTGGATGCTCTCCGGTGCCGTCACCGATCTCGACCTGGCCGACACCGGCAACCGCGCTGTCGCTGTCGTGCGCAACGAAGGGCGCATCGCGGTGCTCCCGGTACCCGGTAGCGTCGCGAGCCCCTTCGACGACATCCTCGTCGCGGGCGAAACGGTGGGCTCGGTCGTCATCGCACCGCACGGCGACCTCGCATTGCTCTACACCAACGCCGTCGCCATCAACCGCATCACCGTGCTCGGACTCGGCAGCCCTCCCGGCTACCGCCCCATCGAGCTGCACGCGCCTGTCCTCTCGGTCTTTCCTTCACCGACGGCGGAACACGCGGTCGTCGTCCACAACTCGTTCAAGGGTCAAGCCTTCACGAGCCCCGGCGCCTTCAGTGTGATGCCCCTTTTCGGGAGCCAAACGCCCGTCATCCAGGCAACCGATGCGCCCGTGCTTTCAGTGGCAATCTCCCCCGCCGGGGACCGCGCCATCATCCCCGTTCGTGACGACACGAAGAAGGTCTACGCCGTTTACCTCGCCCGCATGCCGTCGCTCGTCGTCGATCGCTACGCGCTCGCGAGCCCGCCCGCCGCCGCCGGCTTCGTCGGCTCGGCGGGGCAAGCCTTCGTTGCCCAAGAGTACCCGGGTGGGCGGGTCAGTTTCATCGACGCCGCCACCGAACAGGTGCGGACCATCACCGGTTTCGAGCTGGGGGCCGGCGTCGTCGAGTGGACGAAGAAGGACGGAGGTAAATGATGAGAGGAGGCATCCGTCTCTTCGCCATGGCCGGCGCGGTTCTCCTCAACGCGTGCGGTGACCGCGCGGCGGAATGGGACTCCACCCCGCAACTGCTCTACATGGGACGGCTGCGCGATGCTGTCGTGCTCGTCGATACGACCTTGCATCGTGGCCTCATCATGAAGGCTGGCGCCGAGCAGAGGCTCGATTTCACCGCCGTGCGTCTGGGCAAACGAATCGTCTCCACGACGACCTCGGCCGATCGCGAGCGCGCGTTCGTCCTTTCCCAGGGTGACGAGGTCCGCCTGCGTGCCAACGACGAAGGTCCGGCGCTCAGTGTCCTCGAGGCTGGCCACGCCGAGCAGGTGAAGCGCTACGAGCTACCCGACGCACTGACGTCGCTCGCCCTCGACCCCGCGGGCCGTTACGCCATCGTCTACGCCGGGGATGCGACGGGAGGGCGCTTCATCAAGAACCCCAACGAGCTCATCATCGTCGATCTCGCGGCCGCACCGAGCGACGTCAACCCGACGCGACGCAACCTGCCGAGCAACATCGGCGGCTCGCCCAAGCGGCTCACCTTCACTCCGCCCCTGCACCTTCCGGCCGGCGATCGGCGGCTGCTCGTGGTGGAGACCGATCGCGACGTGATGCTGCTCGATCTCGAGCATCCCGATCGGCCAGAGGTCAGCCTCCCGGTGAAGGACCCGCGCACCGATTCGCGCGCGCTCTCTCCGGCCGGCATCACCGTCGACCCCGGTCAATCCGGCAGTGAGGGGCGACACCCGGCGCTCGCCATCCGGACCAACGCCGACGACAACGTCATCATCTACACGCTCGGACCCTCCAACAAAGAGCCGCCCGAGAACGACTTCATCGCCACGCCCAACGCGGCGGTGGTGGGCGGCGTGCCGAGCGATATCGCCTTCGTGAATACGAATCAGGGCCCCCGTCTCGCCGTCCTGGTCCCCTCCTCGGCGCCCACCGGTTTTCTCATCAATGTGGACGACAACCATACCCTGACCGCCAAGTTCACCGCCGGATACCAGGTGATGTCGCTGGTGGCGGGGTTTGCCTCCAACGGCGGCGGGGTCGGCGATCAAATCATGCTCTGGTCGACCGACGGGCGAACCAGCTCCATCGCGTTCTGGGACCTCAACAAGGTGCCGCCCGTCGGCAACCTCGACGCGTTGAAAAGCATCGAGACGTTGAATTTGAACGGCTCCGTCGCCTCGGTGATGAGTATCCCCGAGCGAAACCTCAAAATCGTGGAAACCTCCACCCGCGCACTCTACGTGCTCGATCCAGAGCAACATCTTACCAATGCGCTCAGCACCACCGGCAACGTGACGCTCCGCTACTCCCGCGAGGGGGACCGCGCTTGGGCCTTCGAGCCTTCGCAGAAGGGTCTGGCGCAGATCGCGCTGGCGGGGGCGCACATCGTCTCGGTCGACGTCGATCGGCCGGTGGCCGACGTGGTGGAAATCGAGCGCAGTGACGGGGGCAGGGCCCTTCTCGCCCTTCACACCGTGGGAACGCCGAGCCCGTCGGAAGGCGCGTCTTCCCTCCCTGGTACCAGCATCGGGGTCACCGTCTTCGACGCGCTCGCCCCCGACGCCGCCGAGAGTCGGCGCTACGCAGCGGTGATGCTGGAAAGGCTGGCTCCATGAGGCTTCGTTCTCGATCGTCGCTAGAGAGAGCGGTAAGGCGGCCGTTTCTGTCGCCCGTCCTTTTCGCCGCAGCGCTGGGCGCCTCCCTCTCCGTCGCGCTTCCGGCCCAGGCCGAGGCGCTCTACGGCAGCCGCGAAAGCTTCTGGCAAGGGCAGGTCGGCATGCGTTCGACCTTCGTCACCGACCCCGGCTTCGACCCCTTCGCCACCGACAACGTGTTGACGACCTTCACCCTCGGTGTGTCGCGCACGATTTTCGACTACGAAGCGTTCTCGTTCGCCCCCGGCCTGTTCTGGGATTACGGCGCGCGCAGCGCGACCGCGCGCGGCGACGCGGCCAGCCTCAGTAGCCATCGCCTGGCGTTAGCGCTCGAAGGTCGCTACCACTTCGCGCCTTGGGCCTACGGACTCGTCCGCCTGACACCCAGCGCGATCCAGCAAAGCGCCGTGCTCAAAGACCCGCTCGCAGCGGCCAACTTCGTGGCCAGCGCGTGGAACTTCGGTTTCGATGCGAGCGCTGGCGCCGCCTTCCTCCTCGGACCGCACGCTGACTCTTCGACGTCCCCCGTGCGATGGTGGCTCGCTGCCGAAGGCGGCTATGGCTACGCCAGCTCCGCCTCCCTCCTGATGCATCCCGATCTTCCCCCCGACGACCCCCGCCGCACCGGCGACCTCAATCTCGGCCGCCTCGCCCTAGCCGGAGGGTTCTTCCGCCTCTACGGATCGGTCACGTTTTAGCGCTACGCTGTCAGATTATCGCCGCCCGATCGGTTGCTGCTGCTGTTGTCATTCGATGAATGTCACGCCGCACGTGGCAAACGACACGACTCGCCGTGGCGGTTCCGCTATCGACAATCGAACCATTCGACCCATCGGCTATTCCATCAGCCCGAGACTACGCAAACGGGTGGAGGAGATGTCGGTTTTGGATGAGAACGGTTGGTCGCTTTGGTTAACTCAAAGCAATTGACCGAGCGCCGAGCCGCGTGCAAAAGAGAGAAAAGGTAGAACGCGAGCGCCCGATCGCGCGACGCGTCTCCAGGAGGAGGGTGCCGTAATGGGCACGCGGCGAACCTACGCATGCGTGACGTTCGTGGCGGTTCAGCGACAACATCGTCGCTTGTTGAGTATTCCTGATTGACAATAAGGATCACGCCGCAGAGCATCGTCGCGGCTCGTTTGGGCACAGTGGGAAGGAAGCCGGGCGCTCGATCTCTATCGACGAACGCAACCCCTTCTCGTGCCTAGACGTGCAGCTTCGATTGGCATTGGTGCTCTTGCAACCGAGCGAGGCCGCGCATCGAGCGAGCGAGGCCGCGCATCGCGAGAAGGAGAGAATACGAGGACGGTCATGTTTGCCTATTCGCAAATCGTCAATTCAACGCTTTTTTACCTGGATACGAACCGAGGAGAAGAGACATGCGTATGCAAAACATTCTTCGTTGCGCGGGTACGTTTGGTTTCGTGACGATCGTTGCGGCCGCGGGATGCGGCGCGGCGCCCGACGCTGGGGGCCACCCCGATGAGCAGGCAACATCCCCCGCGGCGCTTGCGGCGGGTGGCAAAGCCGAGGCCGCCGCGCGCTCACCCTCCCAGGGGGAAGCGCGGACTGCCCCGGAGAAGGGAGAACCTACTGCGTCGGCCAAGGGTAGCGCACCAAACGAGAGCAACCTCCTTCTCAATGATATTTGCGAGTGCCCGGCCGGAACGACCAACTGCGGGTTGCCGGGTTGGCTATCGGCCGGCCCCTATTGCAGCACGTACATGGGGTGTGGTCCTGAAACGAGCCGGGATAAACCGACGCGAGGCCCTGCCATGTTGCAAACATGGTCGCGGCTGTGCATCTACTATGACTACTGTCTCGACCAGACGGACGATAATGGGGACGGCATTCCCGATGACCTCAGTTGGGGTTGGGGGGGTAATTGTCGCGATGGTTACACGCAGCCACGCGGCCCGGCACTCCAGCATTGCGACTGCGACTAAACGGCCGCTGTGAAGATCGTGGAGAAGGGGGCAGCTTTGCTCCCTTCTCTTCGGCAATGGGAACACCCTCGGCGGGCGGCGACCCCTGAGCCCGGCCGCGCCAACCGAGCCGGCGTTTTCCCGTTCCGTCGCGCGACCCCGCGAGTCTGCTCGCGACGCCCAACTCAAAACACAAAAGGCGCCCGTCCCAACGTCGCGCCCCGATGGCCGAGCGAAGCGGGTTCGCCGCCCGCCGAGGGGTGCCCCCGACGGGCTGAGCCTACCATCCACATTTCTCGTTCTTATTCTCGGTCTCCAGCCATTTCGCGAGTGGCGCGAAGTACTCGAGCATCGCCGAGGCGTCGCCTTTCGTCTCTCCGGCGATGGCGCGCATGGCCTCGGGCCACGGCCGGCTCGCGCCGAGCGCCAGCATGGTCTTGAGCTTGGCCCCGGCGTCCTTGTTGCCGTAGATCGAGCAAGTCTCGAGCGAGCCCTGGTGCCCCGCCGCCTTGCAGAGGGCGCGGTGGAACTGAAACTGGTAAATCCGCGCCAGGAAGTAACGCATGTAAGGTGTGCTGGCGGGCACGTGGTACTTGGCCCCCGCATCGAAATCGGCTTCGGAGCGCGCCACCGGCGCGGCGACCCCCTGGTACTGCTTGCGCAGCTCCCACCACGCCGCGTTGTACTTCTCCTTGGGCGTCTTGCCGGAGAAGACGTCCCAGCGCCATTTGTCGACGAGGAGGCCGAAGGGCAAAAAAGCGACCTTGTCGAGCGCCATCTTGAGCTGCTGGTTGATGGCCGCCTTGGCGTTGTCCGCGACGTTGTCGAGTAATCCGATGCTCTTTAAATAAGCGGGCGTCACGCTGAGGGCCAAGGTGTCGCCGATCCCCTCGTGAAAACCGTCGTTGGCGCCCGACTGAAAGAGCATGGGCATCTTGTAGTACTGGTTGAAGTAGTAATCGTGACCGAGCTCGTGATGGACCGTGATGAGGTCCTCCTCGGTCGGCTCGATGCACATCTTGATCCTGAGGTCGTTCGCGTACGACACGTCCCACGCGCTGGCGTGGCAAACGACGTCGCGATCCTTGGGGCGAACGAAGAGCGATCGCTTCCAGAAAGAATCGGGGAGGGGATCGAAGCCGATCGACGTGAAGAATTTCTCGCCGATCTTCACCATGCCCGCGCCTTCGAGCTTCTTGTCCTTCAGCTTCTTGCCGACGTCGAGCGAAGGCTGCCCAGGGTAGGGCTCCACCAAGTCGTAGACGTGGATCCAGTCCTGCGCCCACATGTTGCCGAGAAGGTGCGCCGGAATGGCGCCGCGTTCGCCGATCTTGTCCGTGCCGTATTTCTTGCGCAGGCGCGAGCGCACATAGCAGTGAAGCTGGTCGTAGAGAGGCTTCGTGTCGCGCCAGAGTCGCTCGATGTCGGCCGCGAAATCGGCGGCGGGCATGTCGTATCCCGATCGCCAGAGCGTCCCCATATCGGCAAAGCCGATCTCGCGTGCCCCTTTGTTGCCGAGCTCGGCATAGCGCGCGAACTTGTCGCGCAGGGGAGGGGCGATGGAGTGCCAGCCTGTCCAGGCCTCCAGGAGCTCGTCGTACTTGCGGCTGGTGCGGAGGATCTTCGATAGCTCGTCGAGGTTCTGGCATTTGCCGCCGAGCCTGGGAGGGCAGTACTTGCCCTTGCCGTACGTGCTCGTCATCCAAGTCTCGACCGCCGCCAGCTCCGCGCGCTCCGCACCGACGGAAGGCGCGGGGACCGTCTGCGCCAACTTGAGCAGGTGAAGCTGACGCTTGAGATCGTCCGGCAGCGGCAGGGATTCGAAGCGACTGCCCTCGTGGGTGGCCCGCCCTACAAACTCGGCTGTAGCTTCTTCGCCCGCCGCGGAGAGCGCTTCGGTGTCCTCGGTGATGAAGTTCTGATTGACCCACCCCGCGCGGTCGCGCGAGACCCAGAGACGGCGAAGCTCCTTGTCGACGCCCTCCAGGAAAGCCTTGGCCTCCTGGACCGTGGGGGTGGCGCTCGCCGCCGGCGGGGGAGCGGTCACCGAAGACAAGGGCGTCGCGGCGGGGCTGGCCGGGGCCGTGCGCGGGCAGTCTTGGGTGCCTCCGCAGGCGCCGCTGAACGCGAAAGGGAAAATGAGAAAAAGCGCGTATTGGGAGTTCACGCCGAAGCCTCCTCTTTGTTAAGCTGAAAGGTTTCTCAACGAATTGAGGCCAACGACGCAACACTCGTCAAATGATTAGTCGGCGTCAGGCGGGGCGTCGGGCGCGGCGTCGGGTGCGTCACAGGGCATCGTCGGCCCGGCGTCCTTGAGCCGAACGATATCGTTGCGGGTAGCCATGAATACCGTCAAGACGCGCGTCGTGTCGGCGTCGGTCAATTCGTTCTTCAGGAGGGCTTCACCAAGGTCAGCGACGAACGCGTCGAAGTCTCCGTCGCTCGAGGAGAGGGCCGAGTGGCCGCTCTTCATGTCGCGGCAAAAACGCCCCGTCGAGTCGCGCGTCGGATATTTGAAGGGCTCTCCATCGGGGTGCCGGCATCCCATGACCTGCCCAATTTGGGCAGTCAGGCACTCGTGGAAACTCTGGAGCGCAACCGGCGGTAGGTTCGTGAAATAGCGGCGTAAACGGCAATCGACTAGGAGAAGGGAAATGAGGTCGCCAGCGACGTTTCCAGGCAAATTGGGGCCGAATCCCTGGCAGACCGGAGGAGGGATGACGACGACGTCCCCCCCCTCGATTGCGGTACTCGCTTCGAGCTCGACGTCAGCGGCGCTGCCGGCATCGAAACCGGCGTCGACCGGTGCATCATTTCGAAACCGAATGCACCCAATGAGCGTACTCATCGAAAGAGCAACCCAGGCGCATTTTCGTCCTCGGGGGGGGAACATCTGGGTCAGGAGGGGGAGCATGGGAGGCGTCGCAATCTAACACTCTGCCTCGCCCCTGGAGGAAGCAGATCGCGATCGGTTAGACAGAAATCTGTGCCGGTCGCGTCAAAGGGACACCGGATGCGAAGCCTTCCAGAAATTCACGTGAGCGCCTGACGACATGCTGTGAATCGATATTTCGAAAGTCCCTTGTTCCGGTCTTGATTGTTAGCTAGCTTTCGGGCTAGTCGCGGGCCCGGCGGTGTTACGCTCGGGTCGTGGTCCTTTGCTCATGCCGAACGACAACTCCGCTCCATTGATTGGTCGCACGCTCGCGAACAAATACACGATCGAGAGCGTGGTCGGGACCGGCGCAATGGGAACGATCTATCGCGCTCGCCAGATCGCGCTCGACAAGTCCGTCGCAGTCAAAGTGCTGCATCAATCGTTGGCGCAAGACCCGAGCTTCATCGATCGCTTCAAAATCGAGGCGTTCTCGGCGTCGCGGCTGGAGCATCCGAATTCGCTGCGCGTGCTCGACTTCGGCAAGGACGATGACCTGCTCTACCTCGTGATGGAGTACGTCGAGGCCGACAACCTCCTCAGCATCATGCAGACGGAGTGGCCTTTCGAAGATCAGCGTATCGCGCAGATCACTTCCCAGGCGCTGGCCGCCCTCGCCAAGGCGCACGACGTCGGCATCGTGCACCGCGACCTCAAGCCGGAGAACATCCTCGTCTTGCGCGGGACCGACGACGAGGGAAACGCCATCGACATCGTCAAGGTGTGTGACTTCGGTATCGCCAAGTTGGCGACCGCGATCGAAGCCTCGCACCCGTTCGCTCCCCACCAGACGACGGAGGGGGTCATCGTCGGGACGCCCGATTACATGTCGCCCGAGCAGGCGAAGGGCGAGGATGTCGACGCGCGCAGCGATCTCTACTCGATGGGGGTCGTCCTTTATCATCTGCTCACCGGCAAAACGCCGTTCGAATCCGACACGCCGCTCGGCATTGCCGTGCAGCACGTCTCGCAGGACCCCGTTCCGCCCTCGGCGATTCGCAACGTCCACCCCGAGCTCGAAGCCGTTTGCCTTCGTGCGATGAGCAAAAAGGCCGAGGATCGGTACCAGTCGGCCCGCGAAATGCGCCGCGCGGTCCTGGCTGCGGTGGGCGCCGGCGCTCCCCACGTTGCGGCACTCTCCGTGCCCACGCCGACCGATGGTATGCGTCCGGTCCAGGCGCGACCTCGGTTTGCGACATCGACGGCTCCCGGCGAGCTCGATCTCAGCGACGCGGACGACATCGACGAAACGCCGATGCCCGTCGAGAGTCCGACCGGGCGGCATCGTCGCGTCTCCCTCGTCACCCTCGGCATCCTCGGCATTGCCACCGTCGCCGCGTCCGCCGTCATCGCCCAGCGACCGGGGGTCGGCCTTTTCGGTTCCCCCGAGGTCCACTCCACGACCGTCGCGCTCACGCCGGGACCCCAAGAGAGCAGCCCTGTCGCCGTCACCCCCCCCGCGCCGCCGCCCCCGGCGCCCGCGATGGTCAACGACAACCCCCGACCCTCTCGCCCGGCCGATCAGCGCCTCCGCCGCAATTCGGGCTCATCGCAGGGCTCGGCGGGCCGGCGCGCCGCCGAACCTGCCGCGCCGTCCACCGCGCCCGTCAGCGCTTCCGCGAGCGAGTCCGAG
>Ga0193706_1000120_pt1 | contig 56385 bp, 47 predicted proteins | sample U3c1metaG_FD_160130 | JGI IMG/M metagenome (GOLD analysis project Ga0193706, IMG submission 160130) | Soil microbial communities from a riparian zone of the East river system, Colorado, United States - U3c1 | ecosystem: Environmental > Terrestrial > Soil > Riparian zone | place: USA: East River...
CGTGAGCGCTCCCTTGCCGACTTTGCCGCGACCGCGCGGCGTGCGCACGGCGTCGATGATGTAGCTCGTGGTCATATCGTTCTCCGTTTTCGTAACTTGAATTATGATCGTAATATTACATCTATCATCCGTGGGTCAACCCCTTTTGCGGACGAGGGGTCAGGATGCTGACGGGCATCGCGGGCCAATCAAGCGGCCCGTCCTCAGGGCGGCACATTCGTGTCACCCAGACGTTCGTGGGGGTCGTTCGTACCACGGTTTAGGGCGAAAGGCGCACAGCTTGGCCGGCACGCGGATTGCTCTAGGCACCGGCATGTGGCTCGATGCAATCGTCACCTCGGCGGATCTGCAGAACGTCGTCGATCAGCTCACGCCGGCGACGGTTCCGCTCGGAACTCGGGGCCACCTCTTCTTCGACGCGCCGGCGGAAGTGTCGCTCGTCGCGGAGCGCGGCCTGCGCGTCCGCTGCCACGCCAAGCTCTCGTGGCCAGTGCTAGGGATCGACGTCGGCATTACCATTCGCTCGATGACGGTCGTGGTCGTCCCCAGCATCGAGTCGCGTGACGGCGAGCGGGTGATTGTGTTTTCGCCCGAGGTCGATGCACTCGATCTCGCCCTCTTGCCCGATATCGGCGACGCGGAGGTGCGCAGTTTCATCAACCGCGAGCTGCAGGCAAAGCGCATCGAGCTTCCGTGGAATTACAAGCAGACGCTCGATCACCAGTTTCCTTTACCGGACTGGTTCCGATCCGGCGCGATGTTCGACATCAAGTCGAACGGTGCGGCGGTGAAGGTGACCAACGATTCGGTTGGCGTTGCCATCGATTTGACCGCCTCCATTCAAGCCGTCGAGCCCGCCTCGAGCGCGCGACCAGCGCAGCCTGGCGGAGGACCTTCCGGCGCCGAGGCGAACGGATCCAACGGCATCAACGGGGTTGGGAGCTCGCCAAAGCACATGTCGCCAACGGCGCTCGCGGTATACCAGCGCCGCAGGCGTCTCGTCGGGATCGGCGTCGCCATTGCGGGCGGTTTCGGCATTGGCTGTCTCGTTGGAATGAGGCACGCGGATCAATGAGATACACCTACCGACTCACCACCGACAGCGACGGCATCACCGCGACTTGCGTCGAGATGTCTGTCTCGGCTTTGGGACCCACGACGGACGCCGCTGTTGTCGCTCTGCGAGACGCCATCTTCGAGCGTCTCACGCGCGTCGAGGCGGTGGCCCCGCCCGACAGCGTACCCGTTCCCTCTATCCAGCTGGTTGAGGCGCGCGATGCTGCGCCCGACCGGGAGGGCGACGCACCGCCCGAACCTCAGGGGCCCGGGGATTCACCAGCGGCCGATCGCGTTTCGCCCGTTCGCGCGGGCTGATCGCACTGCCCCGACAACGCGCGCCCCCCCCGACCACTGCCCCGACAACGCGCGCCCCCCCCGACGGAGGGGGGCGCCCCTTGAAGACGTTTCAAGCCTCGAGGTTCGAGGCAACCCAGCCAAGCACGATGCGCGCGGCACCGACGAACAACCGCCCGTCGCGCCGCGCAAAGGATGCGCCAAGGACGAAGCCAAGCGCGACGCCGCCGGTGAGCGCCAAGATAGGCTGTTGCTTGACGGCTCGCGTGAGCCGATCTCCGACATTGGTCGTAAACGCATTGAGCGGGAACGTTACCGACGCATCACGCATCTTGCCCCCATTTCGCTTTTTCGATGTTCCGGCACTGGTCGATGCGACAGCCACGGACCACCTCGTCTCTTTCTCGGGGCTAATGCCCAGGTCTCGGCGCACAACTCGCCGTCTTGTTGGGAGCACGCGTCGTGCCACGTTTGCCGGCAACAGAATGCGCGCAGCGTCGTCCGCTGGGGCAGCTCGCAGGGACGAAGAACGGCGCGAGGTGGCCAATAGGCGCACGCGCCGCACATCGGCTTTGCGCTAGTGGACATTAACAGCGCGCAGGGCGTCCCCGGACTCGCCCATCGGCAATCAGGCCGAGAAAGCTTCTTCCACCTTCGCCTGGCACGCGCGTTGCGACTTAGAGCCTCGGTCCGGATTGACGACCCCTCACGGCTGAAGGAACGACAGATGAATCCCGAAAAAACGACGAACCAAGTACTCTCTGCCATTCTCAGGAATGTCGATGTGACTGAAATCGCGGACGGACTTCTCGCCCGCATGAACCTGCGACGCCGACGGCCGGCCATGAGCATGATGTCCGCCCTCGGCTTGATCGGTCTCGGTGCGGTTGGCGCGTTCGCCGTTGTCGCCCTCGTGCCTTCAGTGCGAGAGGTGCTGACGGATGATCCCGTGGGCAAGCTGCGCGAGGCCATGGACAACGCCATCGCTTCTACGGAAGAGGCGGCAATGGATGCGGAGCAGAGCGTCAAGCGCAAGCTGCAAGACGCGAAAGAGACCGCTAAAGGCGCTCTCAAAGGGCAAACACGCCCGAGCAACGGCAACAAGCTCGACGTCTGAAACCGTACTTTCGAGAACCCCGTACTTAGCAAAGGAGCCACGAAATGAACTGGGACACCATCGAAGGGCAATGGAAGCAGTTCTCCGGTCGCGCCAAGCAAGCTTGGTCCAAGCTCACCGATGACGACCTCGCCAACCTGAATGGCAAGCGTGAGCAGCTAGCTGGGAAAATTCAGGAGCGGTACGGCATTCAGAAGCAAGAAGCCGAGAAGCAGATCGACAACTGGATCTCCGGTTTGGGGAACAGCCAGCGCGACAGCGGATCCACGCGCTGACAGGCGTTCCAGCACAGCCCTGAGACGGGTCGATGGCGCCATGGGCGGGTCGACCCGTCGCCTTTTTTGTGCGTCAGCTGGGCTGGGCGCCGAGCGCCTTGTTCGTCAGGTCGACGCTGACGACGTTGCTGTCCTCACGCGGTACGCGCACGATGAAGGTCGTGCCCTCCTCGGGCGTCGAGCGCACCTCGATGGTGCCGTCGTGCGCGCGCACGATCTGTTCGACGATGTAGAGGCCGAGACCGAGGCCGTCTTTGCCGGCGCTTTTGCGATCTGAGGAAACGAAGGGGTCGAACAGACTTTTGCGCACGTCTTCAGCAATGACGCCGTCGTTGTGGACGGCGATCTCCACCCGCTCGTCAGTGACCGTGAGCCGCACGGTCACCGGCGCGCCCGGGGTGCCGTGCTTGACGGCGTTGCCGATCAGGTTGGAAATCATCTGCGTCATACGAACATCGTCGCAATGCGCGCTCGCGCTACCTTGTTCGTGAAACTCGATGGGTACGTGTGCGCTCAGGCGATGCTCGTCGACGACGCGCTTGATGGCCGGAGCGAGCTCCACCGAACGACGGCGCAGCGCGAGGCCACCGTCGAGCCGGCAGCGCGATAGGTCGTACAGCTCGTCGATCATCGATGCCATGCGCTGCGCGCTGCGCCGGATGCGCACCACGAGCTCTTGCTGCTTTCCGTCCTGCATTTGCGAGGCGAGAATCTGGCTCGCCATGACGATCGAGTTGAGCGGGTTTTTGAGATCGTGACCGACGGTGGCCACGAATGTCTCGTGGAAGCGCAAGGTCTCGGTCAACTCGAGGCGCTGTTTGCAGAGCTGATAGAACGTTTCGACCTTGTTCTTGAGGATGCGCGGATCGATGGGCTTGTGCAGAAAATCAACGGCGCCGGAGTCGTACCCGGTGAACACCGTGTCTCGATCGTGCATGCCGGCCGTGATGAAGATGATGGGAATCCGCTTGGAGCGCTCGGACCCTCGCATCAGCTCCGCCAGCTCGAGACCATTCATTTCCGGCATCTGAACGTCGACGATCGCCAGCCCGATGTCGTGGCGTAAGATGATTTCCAGCGCTTCTTGACCCGACAGGGCGGTGACGATTTCGAGGTCATCGCGCCGCAGGAGCGCCTCGAGGGCGAGCAAGTTCTCCGGCTTGTCGTCGACCAGAAGAAAGACGGGCTTTGCACTACGGATGTTTTTCAAAAAGACAGCCCTCCTTAAGGTGAATATCCCCTGCATCTTGCAGCAGAACGGCGAGATCGGAAAGCGTCGCCATGGCAGCGCCCTGTTCGATGGCCGCGTTGGGCATCGTAGAGAAGTAGGCCGAACCGTCGGAACCGAGCGCGAAACATCTGCCGCCCGACTCGCAAATGGCGCGAACACCGCGCGCGCCGTCGCGGCTCGCGCCGGTCAGCACGATTCCAAGGAGCGCGCCGCCGTAGCAGTCGGCGGCCGATTCGAAGAGTGCGTCGATAGAAGGACGGGAATGCAACTCTGGTTGGTCGAGAGAGAGCGAAAAGGTGCGATCTTTCTCGATCAAAAGATGATAGTCGGGCGGCGCGAACCAAATACCGCGCGTCACCGGCTCTTTGTCGCGGGGTTCGTGAACAGGCAATGAGCATCGCTCCGAAAACAGCTCCGTCAAAAGACTGGGGCGGCGGGGCGCGAGATGGATGACGGTGACGAAAGGTATGGCCGCGGCCGCCTGAATGCCGGGAAAAAGGCGCAGCAGCGACTGGATGGCCCCGGCCGAACCGCCGACGACAACAGCAGCGACCTGCCCCGATGCGACCGCGCTCAGCATCGACGAAACCATCCTTCACGCGCCGGCAGTTCGGAAAAGTGTGCGGCGTGACTCGAGAAGCGGACCGTCTCTTTGCTGCCAAGACCGAGGAATCCACGCCGCGCAAGCGCATCGCGGAAGAGACCGAGCACCCGGTCTTGCAACGTACGATCGAAGTAGATCATGACATTGCGGCAACTAACGACTTGCACCTCGGAGAACACCGAATCGGTCGCCAGACTGTGATCCGAGAAAACTACGTTGTCGGTGAGCGAGCGCGCCAATACGGCGCCGCCATATGCCGCCGTGTAATAGCGCGAGAGCGAGTGCTTGCCTTTCGATTTGAAATAGTTGTCGCTAAAGAGCTTCATGCGATCGATGGGGTAAACCCCCGCGCGCGCCTGACCAAGCGACTGCTCGTTGATGTCGGTCGCGTAAATGAAACACCGGTCGAGCAGCCGTTCCTCGGCGAGCACGATGGCAAGGGAGTAGACCTCTTCCCCCGAGCTGCAGCCCGCCACCCACAGCTTGAGGGAGGGATAGGTTTTGAGCTCGGGCACGACCTGCTCGCGAAAGACCGAGAAGAAAGGGGGGTCGCGAAACATCTCGCTCACGGGCACGGTCAAGATCCGAACCAGGGCGCCGAAGGCATGGTCGTCGGAAAGGATCTTGTTCTCTAGATCGTGCAGTGATTGACAGCGAAGATCGGTGAGCGCGAGAGACAAGCGTCTTCGCAACGATGCGCGCGCGTAGCTTCTGAAATCGTAGTGTCGGCGCTCGTAGATGACCTGCAGGAGGGCCTCCACCGCGCGCTCCTCGAGCGGCAATGGCGTGGAGGCCGCTTCCGCAGACTCGCCCGGCTCGATCATCGCGGCATCCAGACGCGAACGAGCGAGAGAAGCACGTCCGGGTTGAGGGGTTTGCTGATGTAGTCGCTCGCTCCCGCATGCAAACAGCTCTCGCGGTCGTCGGGCATGGCTTTCGCGGTAAGAGCGATGATGGGAAGCTTGGCCCAGCGTTCTTTTTTGCGAATGCGCCGGATGGCCTCGAGCCCGTCCATCTCCGGCATCATGATGTCCATGAGAACGAGATCGGGCGACGCAGCCTCTTCCAACTTTTCGAGAGCCTCTCGCCCATTGCGCGCCACGGTGATGCGAGCTCCGTGCGGTTCGAGCAGCTTGGTAACGGCAAAGATGTTGCGGACGTCGTCCTCGGCGAGAAGGACGCTCTTACCATCCAGCGCCGCCTCGCGATCGCGCGCCTTGGAGAGCAGCTGTTGTTTTTGGAGCGGAAGCTGGTTTTCGACCTGATGCAAGAAGAGCGATACCTCGTCGACGAGTCGCTCGGGCGACCGCACGCCCTTGAGAATGACCGTGCTCGACAGCTCGCGCAGACGGTCCTCTTCATCGCGGGTCAGCGAACGCGCGGTGTAGACGATGATCGGCGGAAATGAAAACTTGTCCTCCCGTGCCAGCTGGGTGACCAGATCGAAACCCGATCCGTCGGGAAATCCGAGATCGGTCACCACGCAATCGAACGTTCGAGACGAGAGCTCGACCATGGCCGCCGCGACGCTGGCGACCGTGACCGTTTCGACGCCCGGCGCGGCGAGGAGCCGCTCGATCGCCATGCGCTCCACCGTGTCGTCTTCCACGATGAGCACTCGTTTTTGCCGCTCTTGGCCGTGCGCCTCTAGATAGGCCAGCGCGCTCGCCAGCGCTTCGCGGTCGGCGGGCTTGCGCAAATAGCCGACCGCGCCCATCGAGAGCGCCTGCTGCGATCGATCTTCGACCGACATCATGTGTACGGGCACATGACGGGTGGCGCTCGATCGTTTCAGCTGATCGAGCACATAGAGTCCCGTCCGATCGGGCAAGTTCACGTCGAGGATGATGCCGGCGAGGCGATGCCGGGCGGCGAGAGCCAGCCCCGAGGCCGCGTCGTGGGCGACGAGGCACTGCATTTTTTTCTCGTGCGCGAGGTCGTAGAGGATACGCGCGAACGCAACGTCGTCTTCCACGACGAGGACCGCCGCGCGACCGGGGTCGAGCGTGTCGCGATCATCGGAGAAGGCGGGAGGACTCGGCAACGCCGCCGCAGGCGGCGGGACCAACGCGGGAGCCAGGCGCGGCGCGGGCAACGCGACATCGCTCGCCGCCCCCGGCCGGCGCGGAAGACGCAGGCGAAAAGTGCTCCCTTGGCCGAGCGTGCTCTCCACGTCGAGCACGCCGCCGAGAATGAAGGCGAGCTCGCGCGAGATCGAGAGACCGAGCCCGGTACCGCCGTACTTGCGCTCGGTGGTTCCGTCGGCTTGGCGAAATGGTTCGAAGATGGACTGCAAGTTCTGGGGCGCGATTCCTATCCCCGTATCGCGCACCTCGAAAAACACGAACCCGTCGTCGCCGCTCACGCAGAGCGACACCGTGCCCGTTTCCGTGAATTTGCAGGCGTTCGACAGGAGGTTCTTCAAAATTTGTTCGAGCCGCTGGCCGTCGGTCAGGAGCTCTCCCGCGTTTTCCTCGGCCGACATCGAGAGTTCGAGCCGCTTTTCTCGAGCGACGGGCGAGAATGTCCGCCGCAGGCCGTGGAGGATGCCGGCGGCGTCGACGGGGGCGTGGCGCACCTCCATATGCCCGGATTCGACTTTGGCCAAATCGAGAATGTCATTGATGAGGGTGAGGAGGTCGTTGCCCGACGAATAGATGGTTTGAGCGAAGCGGACCTGCTCCTCGTCCAAATTGCCTGCCGCGTTGTCGGCCAGGAGCTTCGCCAAAATCAGGGTACTGTTGAGGGGCGTGCGCAGCTCGTGCGACATGTTGGCGAGAAACTCGGATTTGTAGCGGCTGGCGCGATCGGCTTCGCTGGCCTTGGCGCGATAGGCTTCGCGCGCTTGCGCCAATTCCTGGGCGTGCTCCTCGAGGCGGGCGTTGGTTCGCTCGAGATGCTCTTGACGCTCTTCCATGACTTGACGCGCTTCGCGCAGCGCCGCGCCCTGCTGCTCGAGTTCCTCGTTGGCAACGCGCAGTTCCTCTTGTTGCGCTTGCAACTCTTCTGCTTGCTGCTGCGATTCGATCAAGAGCTCGCGCAAACGCCGCCGGTAGGTTGCCGAACGAATTGCCGACCCCACGATGCGGCCGGCGCGCTCCAAAAGATCGAGCGCGCGCGGGTCGACCGCGCGAAGAAATCCAAGCTCCACCACACCGAGCACCTCTTCGTCGGCCATCGCCGGCACGAGCACGAGCTCGACGGCCGCATGCTCGCCGGTGCCGGAGCGGACGTGGAGGTAGCCGGGCGGCAGGTCTTTCAGGTGGAGGATTTTCTTCTCTGATGAGGCGCGCCCCACCGGCCCTTCTCGTATCGTCAAACTCGTCGTCGCATTCGACTCGGCATCGACACCGATGGCCGCGCGGCGCACCCACGTCTCGCCGTCGCGCAGGAAAAGCGCGCCCGCGTCGCTGCCCACGTACTCCACCAAAACTCGCAGCGTTTGCTCCGCGAGCTGCTCGACCGCCTGTTCACCCAAAAGCCGGCCCGCGAGCTGAGCCTCTCCCGTGCGAACCCAGCGTTCGCGCTCCGATTCGTCGCGCGCGCGTCGCTCGCGAGCCATGAGATCGTCGTAAAATCCGGCCACCGCCGCCAGCTGACTGCGCGATACCCAGGCCAGGACGGCGGCGGCGAGGAGGAAGAGGACCACGAACGCGATGCGGGTCGCTAAGAGCGACGTTTGCGAGGCGCGCACGCGGTCCTGACGCAGCTCGAGCTCTGCCGTTTGCATGCCGAAAATGCCAGCGCGCACGCGGTCCATCATCTGCTTGCCGTCGCGCACGTTGGCGGGCTGGCGCGCGTCTTCGCCGTTGGCCAAGATTCTCGCTGCCCGACTGTTGCTCCACGTTTCGTACGCCTGCCGGATTTCGCGCACCCGCGATTGGGAGGACGGGTTGTCGGCGACGATGCTCTCGAGCTCGTCGAGCTGGGCGCGGGGGCGACCGCGCCGGTACGCTTCGAGAAATCTGTCGTCATCGGTCAGCAGAAACGCGCGCAGTCCCGACTCCTGATCGAGAATTTCCCGGTGCAGATCGCCAAGCGCGCCCAATACGCGCTCCGAGTGGTCGACCCATTGCTGATAGTCGACGCGCCGCTCTACCTGGACGCCCAGAATGAGCGCCAGCGCGAAGACGATCGACGCCGGCAACACCAGTGCGCGGCGTAGCCGTCGCTCGAGCTCCGCCTTGCGGTCAACGGGATCCACGACCAACTGCCCACTATTCACGACGTCGGTGCGATCTGCTTCGACGACGAGCCGCCCGACGGAGGGACCCCGCCCCCATCGGCGTCGTACCGTTCGAGGCGCCGGTAAAGCGTACGGCGGTCGAGTCCGAGTACGGTGGCCGCGCGGGAGCGATTGCCGTTCAAGATCTTGAGCGCGCGCAGGATGTAGCGCCGCTCGAGCTCGTCGAGCGAAAGGATCTCGCTTTCGGTGTCCGCGGAGACGACGAAACGCCGCGGGCTGTAGGAACGCACCTTGTCCGGCAGGTCCTCCGCGCTGAGCTCGCTGAAACGCGCCAGGGCGACGGCTCGCTCGATGCAGTTCTCGAGCTCGCGCACGTTGCCAGGCCAGTCGTAGGCAAGCAGAAGCGCCGCGACCTGCGGGGAAAGAGAGAGCGGCTCTTGCCGATTGCGCTCCGCCGCCTTCTGCAAGAAATTGGCAGCGAGAAGAAGGACGTCGTTGCCCCGTTCGCGCAGCGGCGGAATGGAGATTTTGACGACGTTGATGCGGTAGTAGAGATCCTCGCGAAAGCGCCGGCTTTCGATCTCGAACTCCAAATCGCGGTGGGTCGCGGCCACGATGCGCGTATCGAAAGGAACCTCCCCATTCGACCCCACCGGCCGGCATGTTCGCTCCTGCAGCGCGCGCAGGAGCTTGGCCTGCATCTCGAGAGGCATCTCCCCGATTTCGTCGAGAAACAGCGTGCCTCCCGAGGCCTGCACGAAAAGCCCGTCGCGCGCGGTTTTGGCGTCGGTAAAGGCGCCGCGCGTATGGCCAAAAAGCTCGCTCTCCAGCAAAGTGGCCGGAATGGAGGCGCAGTTGATGGCCACGAACGGTCCCCCGTGGCGCGAGCTGGAGCGGTGGATGGCTCGAGCGACGAGCTCTTTGCCGGTGCCCGTTTCACCCTCGATCAGCACCGAGACGTCGCGGGGCGCGACGCGGGCGACCATCTCCCGCACTTTACAGAGGGCGGGACTGTCGCCGACCATGCCGCCGGCGCCCTGGTCGGGCGCGCTGGCGCGTAGTAGCTTGACCTCCGCGCGAAGCTTACGGTGGTCGATCGCTCGCTTCAGTGTCAGGCCGAGCACGTTCGCGTCGACCGGCTTGGTGAGAAAGTCGTAAGCGCCGGCCCGCAACGCGGCCACCGCGGAGTCCATCGACGCCATCCCTGTGACGAGAATGACGGGCACGTCCGAGCGAATGACCGATACCCCCTTGCAAACATCGACGCCACTCATCGACGCCATTTCAAGGTCGGTGAGAACGGCGTCGAAGTTTTCCCGTGTAATGCGATCGAGGGCTTCGGCCGGCTGGGTCGTCGTCACGGGAGCGTAGTCGAGCGCCGCCACGAGCTCCCCCAGCAGCTCGCATTGCTCTCCTTGATCGTCGATGATGAGGACGCGCTCCTTCATGGGCCACTCCGGTCAGGGCGATTTGTCGCAGGAGCAGACCGGGTCCACCCCCGAGCCAAAAGTCGACAGTCCCGTTTACGTCTGCTGCATGAACGCCACACGACGAGACGTTCTTGCATCAGCGAGACTAACGAGCGAGCGCTTCGGAGCGAGACGGCCTTTGGGAGGATTCGGTACGACGGGCGGATCGCCTCTGTACGATGCCCCTCCTAGGCGAGGGCCGTCGACCGACACCGGCATGATAGAGGAAGAGCGCAAACGAAGCGCCGCAGACGCCCACGAAGACGTTGCGCAGGTCGAAATCGGACACGCGGCGGCCACCCGTGGCATCGAAGAAAAAGCCGGCAATCACGGCACCTGTAACGCCCAAGAATGCGTCGAACCAGACGCGGTGGCCAGTGCTGTTCACCAGCTTGCCGGCGATGAAGCCCGCCACCAGCCCGAAGACAACCCATGCGACCAAAGACATAGCTCCTCCAGGGGCGATCAGTTCGCGGCGAGCCGGAACCCAGGCAACGTGTTCAAACGCAGCGCGGCTCTACGGAGTGCATAGCAGCGGTCGTGCCAAGCGTGATCGGCGCCCACTCTGCCATGTGCACCCATGAGGCCGTCCTGTCGGCGGCCGGCGACATCAGCGCCACACTGAGGCGTCCTGACACGGCGCAGGTCTCGGGCAAGGACGCCGATTGCACGCTCAGCCTCCGTGAAAATGGCCGGAACGCCTGTAGCGCCCCTGGCACGCACGTTGCGTAGTGATCCGGCATGCTCGGGAAGATTCACCTAAGAGGCTTACTCGGCGAGGGCGGGATGGGCCGTGTCTTCAGCGCACACCACGAAGACATGGGCTGCGAGGTCGCGGTGAAGGTGCTTGGGCCCGCTTTCGATCACCACCCCCAAGCGCGCGAGCGCTTCTGGCGCGAGGCACGGATCACGTCACGCGTCAGTACACCTCACGCGGTGCGCGCGCTCGATTATGGATGCGGGAGCGCCGTGCCTTACATCATTTTCGAGAAAATCGAAGGAGAAGACCTGGCTTCGCTGCTCACCCGTCGGGGCACGCTTTCGCCCGTCGAGCTGACGACGATCGTTCGCCAGCTTGCGTCGGCGCTCGATGCGGTGCACGCCGCGGGGGTGGTTCACTGCGACGTCAAAATGTCGAACGTGATGGTGTTCGACGACGGTGGCAGCATGGCTGCGAAGCTCATTGACTTCGGCGTCGCGCGCGCGCTCGACGAAGCGCCGCTCGATGGCGACGAATCACCGTCGGGTACGATCTACGCGATGAGCCCCGAACAAATCCTGAAACCGGACGAGGCCGCTCCCCACTGGGACCTTTGGGGGCTCGCCGTGCTCGCCTTTACCGCTTTGACCGGCCGTCCGCCGTTCCAAGGTAAATCGATGATCGGCGTGCTCGGAGCGGCGCTCCAGGGACAACGCGAATCGATCGACAACACGCGGCTCCTCGCTCCCCATCTCGACGAGGTGTTCAATCGGGCTTTTTCCATCGCCGTTCAAGAACGCTTCTCGAACGCGGCCGAGTTTGCCGAGGCGCTTTCCGACGCGCTCGAGCCCGGGATCAGCGAAGCCGATGTCGTTCTGGCGCGAATCGCGGCTACCCTCATCGCGGCGGACGAGATCACGGCCGTACGACGGCGCGCCGACGCCATCACCCAAGTGACCTCCATCGGCTTAGACGAGCACACGACCAGTCATTTACGGAGGAGAACATGGAACGAGACGGACGGCGTGGACTCAACCTCGATTTCCAAGAGATCCGGCGCCAAGCGCGCGCCGACGTGGAAAAGGGCGCAGTCACTGCCGCCTATCGCGGCGATCGCGAGAAGGTGATCGAGCTCTTGAACGGTGCGCTGGCGACCGAGATCGTCTGCAACCTGCGCTACCGCCGCCACTATTTCATGGCCTCCGCCAGCGGCGGCATCGCCGGCTTCGCCATCGCCGGCGAATTTCTAGAGCACGCCAACCAAGAGCAAGAGCATGCCGATTGGCTCGCCGAGCGCATCGTGCAGCTGGGCGGCGAGCCGAACTTCGATCCCAAGGGGATTGCCGAGCGAAGTCACGCGGAATACGTGGCCGGAACCGACCTGCAGTCGATGCTGCACGAAGATCTCGTCGCCGAGCGCATCGCCATTCAGGCGTACGCCGAGATCATTCGCTACATTGGCGACACAGATTCGACCTCACGCCGCCTCATGGAACGAATTCTCGAGCAAGAGGAAGAACACGCCGACGACTTGGCCGACTTCATGAAGCGCGTTCCGCGCTGATTGCGCTTACGCCGCCGCGCCCGTCCCTATCCGGGCGGCGAAGCGGAGGATAGCTGCGGTCCGCGAAACCGCGCGCGCATGTAGTGCCGCCAGTACATCAGCAGGAGAAACAGCGAGCCGGCGAACGTGTAGCCGGCGAGCTCGTTGGGGGGGAGCACGAAGAGGACGGTGATGACGCCGATCCAGCCGAGCGCCACGAGATTGACGAGGCGCGAGAAGCGCCCCAGTTGCCACGGACCTCGTACCCGCTCCTGCCCGGCGGCGCGCGATCGAACGCTCAAATAGATCGGCAGAGCATAGGACGCGTAGAGGGCCGTCGTCGAGAGCGCGACCATGACGGCGTAGGCCTGCGACCAGAGCGCCACCGCGAAAGCCGCCGCCGTGGAGACCCAAATGGCCACGTGGGGGCTCTGGAAACGCGGCGAGACCTGGGCGATGAACGCCGAGCGCGGAAGACCACCGTCACGCGCGAACGCGAAAAGCATGCGCGAGTTGGAGGTGATCGAGGAAAGACCGCAAAACCACATCGCGCCCATCACCAACCAGAGAAGGATGTTGCCGAGTCGCAAACCCAGTGCCGATTGCAACACGAAGATGAACGGATTGGGCGCGCCGGCCGCAGCCGGTAGATCGCCGATGGCGAGCGTCACGGCGAGCAGCATGCAAAACCCGACGACGCCGCTCACCGCCACGGAGAGGACGATTCCCCATGGCGCGTTGCGGGAGGGATCGATGGTTTCCTCCGTGATGTGCGCGCTCGCATCGTACCCGGTGAACGTCCACTGCGCTTGCAGAAGTCCGACGGCGAAGGCGTAGCCGTAGGGGTACGGCTGGTCGGTAAAGCGGGTGAGGAGAAACCCGAGCGGTTGTTTCGGCGCGAACCACGCCAGCGCAGCGACGAGCGCCAGCGCGCCGGCCACGTGATACCAAGCCGATAGCCAATTCAAGATGGCTACTGTGCGAACGCCGACGTGATTGAGAACGGCGTGCGAAAAAAGGACGGCGGCGTAGAGCGCGATCACGTACCCGCGGCTCGGCGGCAGACCGAGCATCGGGGCCAGAAAATCGGCGAGGCCGTAGTCGATGCCGGCGGTGATCGCGAACTGGCCGATGGTATTGAGCCACGCCGTCAAAAATCCCCACCCCGGCCCACCCAAGAGCGCCGACCAGTGGTAAAGCGCGCCGGCCGTCGGATAGGCCGATGCGAGCTCGGCGAGACTCGCGGCGACGGTGAGGGTCATCATCGCAACGAGCGGCCACCCGACAGTCATGACCAGGGGACCGCCAAAGCGCAGCCCGTGCCCATAGAGGGTCACCGCGCCAGTGAGGATGGAGATAATGGAAAAAGACAGCGCAAAGCTGCCAAAACCGCCCATTTCGCGCAGCAACTGCTGGGCATAGCCGAAACGGCGAAGTTGCTCGGCATCGACCTGCCGCTGCGCCGAGGGATCGGTCATGTCGCCAGGTTAGCGAGCTTCACGCCCGCGCACGCGGGAACTCGGAAGCGCGCGTGATAAGCTGCGCGGATGACGAGCGGCACGGCGGCATTCACGGCGCGCGCGCCGACGCACGCCGCCGCAGCCAGACCGCCGTCCCCTTTCGCTCGCGCCGGCGACCACGCCGTCGCTCGAGCCGCGGAAACGCGCGGGGGGCGCTTTTCAGAGTTCATGCTCACAGGCGGCGCCACCTTGGTGCTCTTTCCTTTGTCGTGGCTCCTAAAAACGACGTTCGGGCTAAGCGCATCCGAATACGCGTTCGGTTTTGCGACGTTCTACGGCGCCTACGTCATCAACGATCCGCATTTCTCGGTCACCTACCTGCTCTTTTACAAAGACGCGCGCCGGCGCACCCTCGCCGCGTCGTACGATCTCTCGTACCGGATTCGCTATGCGATCGCCGGATTCTTGGTGCCGGCGGCGCTCGTCGGTTGGGCCTTCGCCGCGCTCGCGTCTCATGCGGCAGAGCAGCTCGGCTCGATGATCCAGCTCATGTTCTTTCTCGTGGGATGGCACTACGTAAAGCAGGGGTTCGGCGTGCTGGCCGTTCTCTCCGCGCGGCGCGGCGTTCGCATGACGTCGCGCGAACGCGCGGTCATTCTCGTGCATTGTTTCGCCGCGTGGGCCTACGCTTGGGCGAGCCCGGCCGCCCCCGCCGGCGAGTTCGCGGAAAAAGGCGTCGTCTATCACGCGCTCGCCCACCCGCGCTGGCTCGCGATCACGACCGGATGGGTGCTCGCCGTCAGCACGGTGGCCTTGGCGGGCGTGCTCTTCGGGCGATGGCGGCGCGAAAAAACGATGCTCCCGTGGGCGCCGCTCGCGGGCTTCATCATCACCGTCTGGTCTTGGACCATCTACTCGAGCGCCGATCGGCTCATTCAATATCTGATCCCGGCGCTTCACTCGATCCAGTATTTTTACTTCGTTTGGCTCATGAAGCGCAACGAGGCGCGCGCCGAGGAAGGACCGCCTTCTTTCGGCCGTCCGACCGCGGTGCGTCTCGGTGTCTTGGCGGTGTCCGCGCTCGTTCTCGGGTGGCTCCTCTTTCGCGGCGCGCCCACCTTGCTCGATGGGCTACGCACGCCTCGCACCCTGCGCCACGGTCCCATCGACGCGCTCGGCGTCACCCCGTTTTTCGCGGCGTTCTTCGTGGTCGTGAACATTCACCACTATTTCATGGACCACGTGATCTGGAGGCGCGACAACCCCGACACGCGCTACCTGCGCGCGACTTAGTGTCGCTGCCCGATACGGTCGATGACCGCGATGTCTTCCGCGCTGAGACCGAGGTCGGCGCTCGCCAGATCTTCTTGCATGTGTTTCCGATCCGACGTCCCCGTCAAGGGGAGCATGCCGAGCTCGAGCGCGAAGCGAAACACGAGCTGCGGCACGGTTTGATTGAGCCTCGCCGCCATGCCCGTCATTGTCGCACTACCGAGCTCGTGACGATTGGCGGTGAGTAGAGAAAATCCTTGGTACACGATGCCCATCTTGCGGCATAGATCGCGCACGTCCTTGTCCCAGCCGGTGCGCGCATAACATCGGTTTTGCACGAAGGTCGGCGGCAACGTCGCTTCTTCGCACAGCTTCCCCAATTGCTCGCGCGAAATGTTGCTCACGCCGAGCAGCCTCACCTGCCCCGCTTGGCGCAGCTCTTCCATGGCGCGCCACGCCTCGCGATCTTGTGCCCCCCAGCCATGATCGGACCACGGCCCGTGCAGAAGAAAAGAATCGATACAGTCGGCGCCGAGGTGCTGGAGGGAGCTTTCGCAGGACTTGTGCACCTGAGCTGCGATGCTCTCTTTGGGATCGTAGGGCAGGCGATGATCCTGCCCGCGCGCGTAGGTGTACTTCGTCTGCAGAAAGAGATCGGTCCGTGTCACGCCGCTCGCGGCCACCGCGGCGCCCACGGCGGCCTCGTCGTAGTGCTTGCGCTGGTTGGCGGTGTCGATCCCGCGGAAGCCGGCCGCCAATGCCATGCGCGTCAGCTCTTCCGTTCGCTCCTCTTTCCAGGCCGTGCCGTAGAGGAAGATGGGAAGTCTTCGTTGGGGAACGGTGGGGCCGTCGGTCATGGGCACATTATAGCCGGAGCCCTCCCGGTTGGTCGCGAGATCGCGGGCGTTACACCGCCAGGGCGTGCACGCCGACGGCCGCGGTGGGGGCATGCTCGCAGCGCTCGCCGATGATCCCGGCGATGCGGGCAGCGTCGCGTCCCACGCCGTGAATCATGGTTCCGCGTGCTTCACGCGGATGAGAGGCCCGCCGTGCCCCATGGTCTTCGCGCGCATCTTGCGACCTATGGACGCGTCGGTCACCGGCGAAAGGTAGCATCGCCGTCCCGGCCCGGGCGAACCGATCGCCCACCAAACTTCGTGCTCGCGCGTGGCGTTTCGGCCATGCTGGGGGCCGAGCTCGGTCCCGGCTCGGTCGTCGTGGAGGTGCGCGTGGAGCCGATCATTGTCGTCAAGAATCTCACCAAGACCTATGCCTCGGGCTTTCAGGCTTTGAAGAACGTCAATCTCGAGATCGAGAAAGGCGAAATCTTCGCTCTGCTCGGTCCGAACGGCGCCGGCAAAACGACGCTCATCAACGTCATCTGCGGAATCGTCAACCCCACCGAGGGCACGGTGCGGGCCGACGGTCACGACATCCTGCGCGATTTTCGCGCCGCGCGCGCCAAGATCGGTCTCGTCCCCCAAGAGCTGTCGACCGACATGTTCGAGACCGTCTGGGCCACCGTCAATTTCAGCCGCGGCCTCTTCGGCAAGCCAAAGAACGAGCAGCACATCGAGAAAGTGCTGCGCTCGCTCTCGCTCTGGGACAAGAAGGACAGCAAGATCATGACCCTCTCGGGGGGCATGAAGCGCCGGGTCCTCATCGCCAAAGCGCTCTCCCACGAACCGCAGATCCTCTTTCTCGACGAGCCGACGGCGGGCGTCGATGTCGAGCTTCGCCGCGACATGTGGCAGATGGTTCGGTCGCTACGCGAGACGGGCGTCACCATCATCTTGACCACCCACTACATCGAAGAGGCCGAGCAGATGGCCGATCGCATTGGCGTCATCAGCAAAGGGGAGATCATCCTCGTCGAGGACAAAGCGGTTCTCATGGAGAAACTCGGCAAAAAGCAGCTCATTTTGCAGCTGCAGAATCCGCTCACCACTGTCCCCGGCGAGCTCGCCGCCTACAACCTCGAACGGTCCGACAACGGCAACAAGCTCGTCTTCACTTTCGACGCGCAGCGCGACCGGTCGACCATCGCCGGCCTTTTGCGCAAACTCGGCGAGCTTGGCATCGAATTCAAAGATTTGCAGACACAAGAGAGCTCTCTCGAAGAGATATTCGTCAACCTGGTGAGGGCGCGCTCATGAACCGTCACTCGATTGGCGCCATCTACGTCTTCGAAATGTCGCGCACCTTCCGCACCATTTTTCAGAGCATTCTTTCACCGGTGATCTCGACGTCGCTCTACTTTCTCGTTTTCGGCTCGGCCATCGGTTCGCGCATGACGGAGATCGACGGCATCAGCTATGCCGCGTTCATCGTCCCCGGTCTCACCATGCTCTCCATCCTCACGGAAAGCATCTCCAACGCCTCGTTCGGCATCTACATGCCGCGCTTCGCCGGCACCATTTACGAGGTGCTCTCGGCGCCGATCTCGTCCATGGAAATCGTGGCGGGTTACGTCGGTGCCGCCTCTTCCAAGTCGATATTGCTCGGTACCATCATTCTCGCCACGGCCAGGCTCTTCGTGCCGTACCACATTGCCCACCCACTCTGGATGATGGGCTTTCTCGTGCTGACCTCGGTCACTTTCAGCCTCTTCGGTTTCATCATCGGCATTTGGGCCGACGGTTTCGAAAAGTTGCAGCTCGTGCCGATGCTCATCGTCACGCCGCTGACGTTCCTCGGCGGGAGCTTCTATTCGATCAAGATGCTCCCGCCCTTGTGGCAGAAGATCACGCTCTGCAACCCGGTGGTCTATTTGATCAGCGGCTTTCGCTGGAGCTTTTACGGCGTGTCGGACGTCAGCGTCGACGTCAGCGTCACCATGACCCTGATCTTCCTCTGTGCGTGCCTCGTGATCGTGCGCTGGATGTTCAAGACGGGGTATCGGCTGAAGACTTGACGCTGGTTACGTCAGCCCATTCTCGATGCCGTCGAAGAACTCCACGTCACCTGTTTCGAGGTTGTACTCCGCGCCAACCACGTGCAGGCCCTCCTCGAGGATGAGCTGCTCGAGTAGCTGCGAGCCGTGCCGCAAGTGGTCGGCGGCAACGCGAACGTTGGCGCGGGTCGCTTCGCGCAGGAGAGCTGCGCGATCGCGGGCGAGGTCCGTTTTCATGAGCGGCTCGATGGCTGGTCGCACGCGGTCGACGATGGAGCGCAGGTTGCGGGATGACTTGCCGGCGGGGTTCTCCACGTGCTCGAGCGTCGCCAAGATGGCGCCGCACGCGGTGTGACCCATCACGACGACCAGGCGGGTACCGAACCGTTCGGCGGCGAACTCGACGCTACCGACTTGAGAGGGAGCCACGATGTTGCCGGCGACGCGGATGACGAACAGATCACCGAGCCCCTGGTCGAACACGATTTCGGCCGGAGCCCGCGAGTCGGAGCAACCAAGCACGATGGCGCACGGGGTTTGTCGTTCGAGCTCGGCGCGCCTCGTGTGGCTGAGGAGCGCGTCCAAGCTGCGCACGTTGGTCGTGAAGCGGCGGTTTCCCTCGCGCAGTCGCGTAAGGGCTTCCATGGCGGACAGGGTGGGGCGAATCACGCCCGCCTCATAACACGACTTCGCGCTGCCCGCCCGGTTGCGAGCGCTCCGGAAGATGCCGCCCAAAGCCCTGGATTTTCGAATAGATACCGGCTTTTTGCCAAAAAAAGCGCGCCCCGTGTCGATCCGACGCATGCCGGATCGTCGCGAGCGTAGAGGCAGGGCCACATCCGGTTGACGACCGCGACGGGGCCGCCCCCCCAACGAGGAGAAACGACCATGCGATTCATGATGCTGATGATCCCGAAGGGTTACGAGAACGCGAAACCGGGCACCGTGCCCGACGCCAAGGGGGTGGCGGCGATGATGAAGTACAACGAATCGCTACAGAAAGCGGGCGTGCTCCTGGCGCTCGACGGACTTCACCCCCTGTCGATGGGCGCGCGCGTCTCGTTTCCCGGGGGCAAGGCGAAAGTCACGGACGGGCCTTTTGCCGAGGCCAAAGAGGTGCTCGGCGGCTACTGGCTCATCCAGGTAAAGTCGAAGGAAGAAGCCATCGAGTGGGCGACCCGCTGCCCCGGTTCGGAGAACGAAATCCTCGAAGTCCGCCAAGTCCAGGAGATGTCGGACTTCCCCGCCGACGTCAAAGCGGCGGCCGCCGGATTCGCGGAGATGCAAGGGCGATCCAAGCGCTGACTTGCACTGGCGCGGGAAGGTGCTCTGATCCGAGGCCGTGACGGCTTCCGCGACCCATCGCGCCATCAATGCTGTTTGGAGAATCGAGTCGGCCAGGGTGATCGCCGGTCTCGCGCGAATGGTGCGTGACGTCGGCGTGGCCGAAGAGCTCGCGCAAGACGCGCTCGTGGTCGCGCTCGAACAGTGGCCCGCGGCGGGCGTTCCCAACAATCCCGGTGCTTGGCTCATGGCGACGGCCAAACATCGCGCCATCGATGTCTTGCGTCGAAGAAAGCGGCTCGAGCAAAAGCACGAGGAGCTGGGGCACGAGATGGAGGAGCGTGAAACAGCGACACCGGACATCGAAGCCGCCATCGACGACGATGTCGGTGACGACCTCCTGCGCCTGGTGTTCACCTCGTGCCATCCGATCCTTTCGACGGAGGCGCGCGTCGCGCTCACCTTGCGCCTGCTGGGCGGGCTCACGACGGAAGAAATCGCGCGTGCGTTCCTCGCTTCGGAACCCACCATCGCGCAGCGGATCGTGCGCGCCAAACGGACGTTGGCGGAAGAGAAGGTCCCTTTCGAGGTGCCTCGCGGCGCCGAGCTGGCGGCGCGCCTTTCGTCGGTGCTCGAGGTCATCTACCTCATCTTCAACGAGGGGTACTCGGCGACGTCGGGTGACGACTGGATGCGCCCCGCGCTGTGCGAAGACGCGCTTCGCCTGGGGCGAATTCTGGCCGAGCTCGCTCCCAGCGAAACAGAGGTCCACGGCCTCTGCGCGCTCATGGAGATTCAAGCCTCCCGCTCCGCGGCGCGCGTCAGTGCGACGGGGGAGCCCATCCTTTTGCTCGAGCAGAACCGCGCACGCTGGGATCGCCTTCTCATCGGGCGCGGTTTGGCAGCGCTCGAGCGCGCCGAAAAACTGGGCGGCGCGGGCGGACCGTACGCGCTCCAAGCCGCCATCGCCGCGTGTCATGCGCGCGCGCTCACCGCCGCGGACACGGATTGGTCGCGCATCGCCGCGCTCTACGACGCGTTGATGCAGCGTTCTCCGTCGCCGGTCGTCGAGCTGAACCGCGCGGTGGCGGTGGGAATGGCATTCGGTCCCGCGGCAGGGCTCGAAATCGTCGACACGCTCACCTCGGACTCATCCTTAGCCGAATACCACTTCTTGCCGAGCGTGCGCGGCGATCTCCTCTTCAAGCTCGGCCGCCTCCGCGAGGCGCGCAGCGAGTTCGAGCGCGCCGCATCGCTGACGCGCAATGCGCGCGAGCGCACGCTGCTGCTCGAACGCGCAACTGCCTGCGCGCGCCGCTCGGTCCCAGCCGGACAGCCCAATTAGCCGATCTTTTCGCCAAGTAAGGAGCCTCTCGATGACCATCACCATTACCGCTTTTGAACGCTCACCCGATGGCGGCAAGGGACTAGCGCGTGATACGCGCGTTCGCTGGGCGCTCGAGGAAGTGGGCCAACCCTACGAGGTTCGCCTTGTTTCGTTTCGTGCGATGAAGGAACCCGCGCATCTGGCGCTTCATCCTTTCGGCCAAATTCCGACCTATGAGGAAGGCGATCTCGCGCTGTTCGAGACGGGGGCGATCGTGTTTCACATCGCCGAGCGACATGCAGGCTTGCTTCCGGAGGATGCCAATGCTCGGGCGCGCGCGATCACATGGATGTTTGCCGCGCTCAACACGGTGGAGCCTCCGATCGTTGAACTTGTAAGCGCCAGACTGTTCGAGCGCGACAAGCCCTGGCACGCAGAACGCCTGCCTTTCGTCGAGGACCGCGTCCGCGGCCGGCTGAAGCAACTTTCCACTCGCCTGGGCGATGCCGAGTGGCTCGATGGTGCATTCAGCGCGGGCGACCTGATGATGGCGTCGGTGCTGCTCAGGTCGAAATCATCGGGCATTCTCGACGAATTTCCGAACCTGGCTGCCTATCTCGCCCGTGGCGAAGCGCGGCCCGCCTACAAGCGGGCGTTCGCCGCGCAATTGGCGATCAACACCGGCAAGCCATCGACCCGCTGATGGCGGTTCGTCTTTGTGCGCATGAATTTCACCAACTTAGACCAGCTGGTGATCACCATTTAGAAAAAGAACTGGCAAGCTTGTCGATCCGGCGCTTTATCGTTCGACGCCCAAGTAAGAGCCAGCGTTCATGCGGCCAGATCGCCCGGCGGGCGGCTCCCGATATAGGAGAACGACCATGACGACGATAGCGACGACCAGCGACGTGACCGAGACGACCGCGACGCGCAGCCGAGCGGTGACCATCACGCTGTGGACTGTCCAGATCCTGCTCGCCGTGCTTTTCGTGTATGGCGGCGTCAACAAGATCCTCGTCCTTCAGCCAGAAATGCGTGAAGGATTCGCCAAGATCGGTTTCGGTGATTGGTTCATGTACCTCACGGGTGCGATGGAGCTGGCCGGCGGTGTCGGTCTCCTGATTCCGCAGCTCGCCGGCGTCGCGGCGCTCGAGCTCGCCGTCGTGATGGTGGGCGCCGTGCTCGCTCACCTGCTCGTCCTCCCGCCCCCCAGCCTGGCGCTCATACCGGGAGCGCTTTGCATCGTCTTCCTGCTCATCGCCCGCGCCCGCCGGACGGAAATCGAAGCGCTCGCTCGCAAGATCACGTCCTGACCGACGGAGCGACGCTGCGGAGCGTCGTCGACACCCGGGCGACTTGACGCAACCAGGGCGCCCTCTACACCCATGCACCGTGGATCGGCTTTCGGAACTCGACGTCTTGGTGGTGGATTGCCAGACGACGGGGGCAACGCCGGTGCTCGGTGCGGTGCTCGAGGTAGGTTGGGGGATCGCCAGGGCGAACACGACTGACATCGAGCAACTGCAAGCGCATTGGGTGAGCCTGCCCGCCGGACATTACGTAGGATCGCAGGTTCGACGGCTTACGGGTTTCGACGAAGCCGAGGTCGCCATCGCACTTGCGCCGCCGGACGCGTGGGAACGGCTCCGCACCACGATGCGCTTCGCGGACCGCATGCCCGCGGCGATTCACTTTGCCAAGTTCGAGCTTGCCTTCCTTCGCGACTGGTCCAGCCGTTTCGAGCCCCAGACGAGCTTTCCACTCGACGCCGTTTGCGTACACGCCATCGCGTGTCGCCTCTATCCCGACCTACCGCGGCGATCGATGCGCGCTCTCGCCGGCTATCTCGGCCATAGCGTCGATCTCGCCCGCCGTTGCCTGGGCCACGTCGAAGCGACGGCGCATATTTGGCAGAAGGTCGTGCCCGAGCTCGCAGCGCGCGGGATTCACACGTGGCCACAACTCGGCGATTGGCTGGCCACGCCGGTGACGGCGCCGCCGCGGTCGAAGAAGCGCCGCTATCCACTTCCGAGCGCCCGCTATCGAACGCTGCCCGACGCGCCGGGTGTGTACCGCTTGCTGCGCTCGAACGGCGACGTGCTCTATGTCGGCAAAGCGGCCAGTCTGCGCAAACGCGTCGGCAGTCATTTTACGTCCGTCTTCTCCCGGACCGAGCGCGCGCTGGAGATGCTCACGCAAGTGCACGATATCCACGTGACGCACACACGGACGGCGCTCGAAGCTGCGCTCCTGGAAAACGAGAGCATCAAGGAATTGCACCCTCCCTACAACGTCCAGCTCGTGGCGGGCGATGCGCGCACCTGGTTCGTGGACGCGCACCTCGTCGCGATTGCCAATGAGCCGAGCGCCGCGCATCGCTACGGACCTCTGCCATCCACCTTCTCGGTACGAGCGTTCGGCGCAATCGAAAAGATCTTATCCGGCGAAAGCGCGACGCGTCTTCTGCGCGCGCGGGCGATGGGCATGCACGAACGGTGGGCGCCCGGCGAGGACACGTTCGCCGAGGGTTTGGCAAACTTCGTCGATCGGTACGGTCTCGGCGCTCGCACGGGCTTAGAAGGGTCGTCCCATCGGCGGCAGGCGCTCGTCACCACCGCGCGCAGACTCATCTTGATGGCCAAAGCCAACCCGGCAACCATCGGCGGCGACGCGGAAAGTGAAGAAACGGACGACGCCGGCGCCGAGCTCCGCCTATGGGACGCCGAGCGCGTCGTGCGACACCTCGAGCGCGGCGTCATGCACGGCTATCAGCTTCTCCAACGCGCCCGCTGGCTGTGTCTTCTCTACGACAGCGCGGTCATCTTTCGCGAGCCCTTGGCGCAGCATTCGCGTCTGCTCTTGATCCAAGGTGGACAGCTGGTCGAAGCGCGCGATGTCGCGCCGGACGAGCCGGTACCCCGCATGGCCGCGGCAAGGCCCCTGTGCGAACGCCAAGCGACCTTCGATCGACACCAGTACGACCGCCTGCGCATCGTGACCAGCGAGCTCAAACGCGTTGTGCGTGACGGAGGCAGCGGCGCGGTTCGCGTCGGCCGCGAGCTCTGGCTGCGCGAGAGCAAGCTCGATGCGCTACTTCTTTGGATCTGATTGGGCTCGGATTTCGACGGTCGTCGATGTCGGCCCCATCACCCGCCTGGTCATCCCTCCAGCGCCGCCAACCGGCGCGCCAAAAATCGTCGTTCTGGTTCATTGCCGACGAGCGCGAGCGCCTCGCGGTAGGCCGCCGCCGCTTCTCGCGTTTGGCCGAGCCGGCGCAAGAGGTCGGCGCGGGCAGCCGGCAAGAGGTGGTATTCGCGCAGCTCGCGTGACGCGACGAGCTCGTCGAGGAGGGGCAAGGCTGCGGCGGGGCCGTCGCACATCGCCACCGCGACGGCTCGATTGAGCGCGACCACCGGCGTCGGAACGATCGCATAGAGCCGGTCGTACAGCGCGACAATCTGTCGCCAATCGGTGCCGTCGGATCGCGGCGCGTGTGCATGGACGGCAGCGATGGCGGCTTGCAACACGTAAGGTCCGGGCGGGCCGGAGCGAAGCGCGCGATCGACGAGGACGAGTCCTTCGTCGATCTGGGCGCGATCCCATTTGGTTTGATCTTGATCTTCGAGCAAAATGACGTCCCCGCTCGCGGTGGCACGTGCGTCGCGGCGCGCCTCGGTGAGCAAGAGCAGCGCCAAAAGTCCCAGCACCTCCACTCCTGGCAAAAGCTGCGCGAGCAAACGCGCGAGCCGAATCGCCTCCGCCGTGAGCTCGCGGCGCACGAGGGCATCACCCGACGTAGCCGCGTAGCCTTCGGTGAAGACGAGGTAAACAATTGCGAGCACCGCTTGCAGCCGCTCGTTCCATTCCTCGCGCGGCGGCACGCGGTAGGGAATACCGGCACCGCGTATCTTCGCTTTGGCACGCACCAGGCGCTGCGCCATCGTTGCCGCGGGGGTCAAGAAGGCGCGCGCGATCTCCTCGGTGGAGAGGCCGCACAGCGTGCGCAGCGTCAGTGCAATTTGCGCTTCGGGCGCGAGGGCGGGGTGACAGCACGTAAAAAGGAGACGCAGACGGTCATCGATGTCGTCATCGCAGCCCTCGTTTTCTGCGGTGTCGTCGGGTCGTTCGGGATCGTACGCCGGTTCATCGCCTGGCTCGGCCTCGGCCAAGAGCCCGGCGCGCTTTTCTTCGAGCCACGCTTGTCGGCGCACCCGGTCCACCGCCTTGTTGCGCGCCGTACGGATGAGCCACGCCCTTGGTTGATCGGGCACGCCCGCTTCGGGCCATTGCACGACGGCTGCTTCGAATGCCTCTTGCAGCGCCTCTTCCGCGACGTCCCAGTCGCCGACCACACGTATCAGCGTGGCGAGCGCATGCTGGCGTTCGTCGCGGAAAACGCGATTGATTTCTTGAGCGATCGACACCGGGGCCGACGGAGAATACTCCCGCCGGCCCCAGGTGCGAGCGCTACCGAGCGTCAGGTGAACTTGACGACCGGTCGCACCTCGATGGAGCCAGTGCGCGCCGCCGGAATCCGCGCTGCAATGGAACGCGCTTCGTCGAGATCCTTCGCTTCGACCAGGTAGTAGCCGCCGAGCTGTTCGCGCGTTTCAGCGAACGGGCCGTCGGTCGTGACGGTTTTGCCGTCGCGCACGCGGACCGTCGTCGCTGTGGCGATCGGCTGGAGCGCTTCGCCGGCCACGTAATTTTTCTTGTCTTGGATGTCTTTCGTGAACGCGAAGTACTCCTGCATGACCTTGTCGCCGTCTGCTTTCGACATCTTGGCGTTGTTCTGTTCGTTCTCGTAGATGAGCAGCAGGTATTGCATGGTGATCTCCTTTTTTCGTTCTTCCGCCACGCGGGCAACGTGCCCGCGCGTACCCTGAGTCGAAAGGGAGCGCCCAGATCGACACCCGCGCGTCGTTTTTTTTTCTCGGGCGGTGTCGAAGGTGAGATCGGCGGCCATCGTGGGGAAAATGTCACGTAGTTCAGCGGACTTGGCTTATCCAGACGCGGAGTGGGCGGGGCCGTCCCGAGATCTTTGCATCGGCACATAGTGGTGTTCTCATCGCCTCTGACCGGCCTTCGCGGCCGGAGAAAATGAAGGCTCCATGGCTCGTAAGATCCTCATTGGCGTCGCAGCCGTCATCGTGCTTCTCGTGCTCGTCATTCTCACGCGCCCGGCGACCTTTCACGTCGAGCGCTCGATCGGCGTCGGCGCACCACCCGAAAATGCATTCGCCTTGGTGAACGACTTTCATGCGTGGCCGGAGTGGTCGCCGTGGGAGAAGCGGGATCCCCAAATGAAGAAGACCTTCGAAGGACCTCCGGCCGGAGTCGGCGCGAAGTACGCCTGGTCCGGCAACGACGAGGTCGGCGAAGGGCATATGACACTCGAGAAAAGCGAACGTCCTTCGACCATCGGCATCAAGCTCGAGTTCTTGAAGCCGTTCGCCGCGACCAATGCGACGACGTTTACGTTCGCTCCGGCGGCGGGAGGCTCCAAGGTGACCTGGGCCATGGACGGCGAGAACAGCTTCATGGCCAAAGCCGCCTCGCTCTTCATGGACATGGACAAGATGATCGGCGCTGATTTCGAGAAGGGTCTCGCGGCCATGAAAACAGCAGCCGAATCGGCGCCCAAAGCTGCCCCCGCGGGGCCCACCGCTCTGCCGGTCCCGACCGCAATCCCTGTGGGGCCCTGATCGGTCGTTCCAACGCGGGTAACAGCGGGGGGCATTGGCCAGTGCGGCCCCCCGAGCGTATGGTTCACCACCTCGGGGACTTACGTCGCCGCAAGCCTCGACGAAGCGAATAAGGTGCACATGGGCAACGACCGCCAACTCCGCGACCACGGCGTGCAGGCTTTGAATCGCGACTTCAGCCGTTTCGATCAAGTAACGAAGCAGCAGACCTACCGTCTCTCGGAATCGGCTGCCGGCGACGAAGCGTTCGACGACGAGTTTCGCATCCGCACCTGCGACATGAACGAGTGGTTTCACGGCGGCAAGGCAGGGCGAGCTCGGTTCGCGAACGCTCTCGGCCAAGCCATGGAGGAAATCGGTTTCGCCATTTTGACGGGGCACGGCATCGATCCCGCGCTTTTCGAGCGGACCGACCAGGCCGTACGCACCTTCTTCGAAACCATTCCCATGGACGAGCGGCTCCCCTATGTGGCCAAGCGCCACGGTTCGGTCAATCAGGGCTATTTCCCACTGAAAGAGACGACCATCATTCACCCCGATCTCGTAGAAGGTTGGGTCTTTTGCCGCCGCGCGTTCGATCTCGACCGCAAGAAATTCGATGCTGCTTCGTTCTGGCCGCGCCCCGAGTTCGAGCCCATTTTCCGGGCGACGGTCGACGCCGAGCAACCGCTCGTGCTTCCCGTCATGCAGAGCATTCTCACCTACCTCGGCTGCGACCCGCATCTTTATGACGAGAAGCTCCGCGCGACGAACTTTGGTTTTCGCCTCAATTACTATCCTTCGCCCAGCGCCCTCGCCGAACCGAGCGCGGGTGGGCGAATGTTGGGGCACGAGGACGTCGATCTCTTCACGTTCTTGCCGGCGCCGAGCATCGAGGGGCTCCAAGTGTTGAACCGCCGCAACATGAAGTGGATCCGGCTCGACGCGCCGCGGGGGAGCATCATTGTCAACACCGGCGATTACATGCAACGCATCACCAACGATCGCCTCCCGTCCACGACCCACCGTGTGAGCCAACCGCGCGAACGCGACGCCGCGCTCTCTGCGCGCGTCTCCTTTCCGATGGCCGTTTATGTGTGGGAAGACGAGATCCTCGACGTACTGCCTGGGCTCGGCGAGCCGAAATATCCTCCCATTTCGGCGATTGCTTTTCATACGCATACCACCGCCAAGTACTACGGCGAAGATTACGCGGTCGACCGCGACTAGCCCGACTCCGACCGCCTGCGCGGAGCGGCGCCGCTAACTCGGCGCTCTCGACCCGACCCGCCTTCGACCCGACCGGCCTTCGACAGGCGCCATGTAACGCGCGGAGGCGGCGCTCTCCGCTTTCTTGGCCCTCGACCTCGATCAATGCCATCAGGTGCCATGCCCGGCGTTTCTCACGAAAATCTGCGCTGGGCATTGATGATCACGGTCGCGCTGCTCGCGATCTTCGTCGTGCGCCAGGCGCTCTATGCATGGCTGCGTCGCCGGCGCATCGTCCATCGCATCACCAGGGCACGACGGGGGGAATCACGCGCCCGCGAGTTACTGGAAATGCGCGGCTATTGCGTCATCGCGGCGCAGTTCGTGTGTTCCTATCGACTATCCATCGACGGCGAAGATCTCACGATACCGCTGCGCGCCGACTACCTCGTCAGCCGCGACGGCGTGCGCTACGTCGCCGAGGTGAAGACGGGCGCCTACGCTCCCCACCTTCGTACGCCGGCCACGCGCCGCCAATTGCTCGAGTACCGGATGGCTTTTGAAGTGGACGGTGTTCTCTTGGTGGACGCCGAACAAGAGCGCATTCATGTCGTTCGGTTTCCGTTCTTCGAGAGGGCCGCCGCGGAGCCCGCATTGCGATTCGGTTGGCTCGTGATCGCCGTCGGCGTGGCGGTGCTCATCGCCGCGCAATGGCGCTAGATTGAGACGCGCACCATGAACCACCGGCTCATTTCAATGGACGACCGCGACGTCCTTCATCACATCTACATGGACGCTGAGAATCACCCGTTCCTCAGCTACGAACCGATGGCCGTCGTCGACTTTCATCCCATTTTCGAGAAACTGCTGCGCGCGGCATGCACGTATCTTCTCGTGGATGGGATCCAGGTGGTCGGCACGTTTGCGCTCCGTATCCAGGACCATCGCTCTTCGCACGTCGCCACGCTGGGAAGCTTTGCCATGCATCCCGCCTTCCGCGGACGCGGATTCGGTGCACGCGCCATGGACGAGATCGTCACCCTCGCGCGCTCCAACGGCGTGCGCCGCCTCGAGATCCTCGTCGAAACCGACAACGCTCGCGCCCTCCGATTTTACGAGAAGCACGGCTTCGTGCGGGAAGGCATTCTCCGCGCCGCGTTCCGGCGTGCGAGCGCCACAGAAGACATGGATGAAGTCGCAATGGCTCGCCTACTTTGATGACAGCACGGCCGCGCGCCGTTGGGGACCCGTTGTCGCTGCTTGCCGGCTTGCGGTGAGCCCAAGGGGTCGTGGGCGGTCCCGGCAACGCCGGGAATTTGGATTGCTTGATCACTCCCTGCGCGCCTAGACTCGCGCGCCCATGCTGCCGCCAGAATCCGGAGAGGCCCAGCCGCCCCCCCTGACGCTCGCGTTTCGCAGCGTGGGCATGCTGCTTTTCGAGGGCATGTCCGTCGGACTCTTCGGCTGGACCGTGCAGATGGTTCCCGACCTCGACAAGTACGTTGTCAGCAACGCCCTCGCGCCGGAAAGCCGCAAGTACCTGATGGCCGACATGGCTTTCGGCGCACTCGTTCCGGTCCTGGCGGCGATCGCCGTGCTCGTCCGAAAGCGAGAACAGGGTCTCGACCTCGTGTATCGGGTCTCGCACCGCGCATCGCCCTTCATGCTCGCCGGCATCGTGCCGTTGTTTTTCCGCTGGCAGCTGTGGTCGCCGGGGCGGGAGCTCACGTTCTTGGCGCTGGTTGCCGGTTTCGGGCTCGCTCTCCAAGCGCTGATGCGGATCTCATTATCGACGCCGCCCATTTTCGGCGACGCGGGCCGCGCCTTCCTGCACCAACGCCTCGAACCCTTGCGCCGGTCAATCACCCGCTGGCCTCCTTTGCCGTTCGCTCTGGTCTTGGTCGCCTCCACGGCATACGCGTTCTACTTCTCGAAGCTCACCATCGAAAACCACTACCTCCTCGGCACCTCCGGCCACGACCTCGGTATCGAGAACAACCTGATCTGGAACGCCGTCCACTTCACGGGACCTCTCTTCAAAACGTCGGTGCTGGCTGGTCCGCTCTCGAGTCATCTCGGGTATCACCAAACGTACATCGCCTACGTGCTCGGCATCCCGTACCGTATCTGGCCGCGTCCGGAGATGCTGTTGGCTATCCAGGCGACGCTGATCGGCGCGACGGCGATTCCGCTCTATCTCTTCGCCCGTCGCCACATCGGCGAGTGGGCCGCCTGCCTCGTCGCTGTCCTGTGCCTCGCATACGCGCCGTTTCAAGGCTCGAACCTCTACGATTTCCACTACCTCCCGTTTGCACCATTCTTCCTCCTGCTCTGCTTGTGGCTGCTGGAAGGTCGGCGCGACCGTTGGGCAGCGGTCGCGATCGTGTTGACGTTGGCGACACGCGAAGATTTCTCCGCTTTGCTGGCGCTGGTGGGTGTTTATCTCGTCTTGACCGGCGAGCGGCCCCGGGCTGGGCTGATCGTCGCGCTGATTGGCGGCGTCTACTTCGTCACCCTCAAGTTCATCGTCATGCCCCGTTTCTTGGCGGGCGAGAGCGCCTACATCCACCAGTACGCTGAGCTCCTGCCGGAAGGCGATCGAGGCTTCGGCGGCGTCTTGAAGACTGTCTTCGGCAACCCGGGCTACACGATGACCTCGCTGCTCGAAGGCCAGAAGCTCGTCTATCTGCTCCAGATCATGACGCCGCTCGTGTTCGTGCCCTGGCGCCGACCGATCGGGCTCCTCTGCACGATGCCGGGTTTCTTCTTCACGTTGCTGGCGACCAAGTACCCGGCCCTGAACAGCATCGCGTTTCAGTACACGGCCTATTGGACGAGCTTTCTCTTCATCGCCATGATCGCAAATCTGGCCTGGCTCAAACGTCGCGAGAAGTCCCAACCCGGCAGCCCGCCGAGCTTCCGAGCCTGGCTCGTGGCCATCAGCGCGGCGACGCTCGTCACGTCGTACCAGTTCGGCGCCGTGTTTCATCACGAGCTGCTCTCTTGTGGGTTCGTACCGTTTCGGTCCGGGATCAAGAGCGCCGACAGGGACCGCCATCGCGATCTCTACGAGCTCATCGCTAAAGTGCCGCCACGCGCGAAGATCGCTGCATCGGAGATGCTGGCCGCGCATGTCTCCAGCCGCCCGGACGCGTACACGCTCAAGGTCGGCTTCTTTGACGCGGAGTTTCTGCTGGTCTGGATGACACCCGGCGGTCTCGAACGCGATTTGGTGGTCGGGGCGCTCCAGGCGGGGACGTTCGGCGTCGTGATGCGCAAGGGTGAGTTCGTGCTCGCTCAACGCGGCCACCCCACGGATGAGAACGCGGGCGTGTTGGCGAGCATTCACTGAGCATTCGCGCCGAACCCGCATTGTCCTGGTCATGCAGCGAAGGATTTGCTAAGCGCCGGTCCGTGTGCGTCACGAGGCAGTCCTCGACCCCGCCCGTAACGAGCGCCGGACGGCAACGTCTGGCGTTGACGTGATGGATCTGAGCGAAATGCGCGCGGGCGCCGGCGCTCGGCATCCGTGGGAGGTGGCCCGTGCCGAGGCGATCATTCGAGTGCTCGGCCGCGTGCGCAAGAGGTTCTCGACGGTCCTCGACTACGGCTGTGGCGATGGATTCTCGGGTCGCGAAGTGCAGCGAGCCTTCAGCGCAACAGCGCTCGCCGGCGTTGACGTGCACTTGCCAGAAGCGAGCTGCGGAGTCCGGCAGGTCGACGGCAAAACCGTCGAGTTCACGCGCGACGAGGCAACGCTGGGGGAGCGTCGCTTCGAGCTCGTGCTCTTGTGCGACGTGATCGAGCACGTAGAGGACGCCGAGGCATTCCTGCGCGGCATCATCGAGCGCCGTGTGGCCCCGGGTGGGCTGTTGCTCGTTACGGTACCCGCGTTTCAAGCCCTATTCTCGAGTCACGATCGGGCTTTGCGGCATTACCGTCGTTATAGTCTGCCGCAACTGCGAGAAACCGTGAGCAACGTCGAGCTCGACGTCATGGAGAGTGGCTACCTATTCGCGTCGCTGCTGATTGCGCGCGGGATCGGCAAGCTCGGCGAGCTCGTGCAAAAGCCGACTGGCGACGTCGAATTCGGGGTTGGCGGCTGGCGGAGGGGGCCGCTGCTCACGCGCTTGGTCACACGCGCCCTGTCGCTGGACAACTCGGTGCTACTCGGAGCCAGACGCATGGGCGCGACTTTGCCGGGGCTTAGTGCATGGGCATTGTGCAAGACACGATAGTGGTCGTTCCATGCTTCAACGAGGCTTCACGCCTCGATGTCGATGCGTTTTGTCGAGCCCTCGAAGACGAACCGAAACTCCGCTTTTTGTTCGTCAACGACGGCAGCAAGGATCGCACCGCCGAGATCTTGCAAGCACTCGTGGACGATGTCCCCGGACGCGCTTTGCTCCTGGAGCTCGAGAAAAATTCGGGCAAGGCCGAAGCGGTTCGGCGAGGCGTGCTGGCAGCAGCAGAACACTCGCCCGAGCTCGTGGGCTATTGGGACGCCGATCTTGCCACCCCGCTCCGGCTGATCGCTCGATTTGCAATCGCTCTCGAGGATCCCTCGCTGCTATTGGCGATGGGGTCGCGCCTGCGACGGTTAGGCGGCGCGATCGAGCGGACGGCGGCACGGCACTACCTCGGTCGGGTCTTCGCAACGCTGGCTGCCGCAACGCTCGGTCTTGGCGTTTACGATACGCAGTGCGGAGCGAAGCTCTTTCGTATGAACGACTTGATGAGGAGCGTGTTCGAACGGCCATTTCAGCTGAGATGGTGCTTCGACATCGAGATTCTCGCGCGGCTGCTGGGGTTCGAGGCGAGGGGGCTCTGCAACGTGAGCAAGCAATGCATCGAGATCGTGCTCGACGCCTGGCTCGATGCCCCGGGCTCGAAAATCGGCGTGAGCGAGGTGCCGAAGCTGCTCGTCGAGCTTGCACGTCTCCCCGCAATCGTACGGCGCGAACGACATCGTCCGTAAATCCGCGATGACTCGCCTACTTTGACGACACGACGGCTGGCCGCGCGCGATGGCGGAGCCCCCAAAAGACGTCGGCCGTGTAGATCGCGAGCGAACCCCAGATGCAGCCAAAGGCGACGCCGTGTGCGGTCGTGAAAGGTTCGTGAAAAAGCAGCACGGCGAATAAAAACTGAAGGGTCGGCGTCATAAACTGAATGAGTCCCATGGTAGCGAGGCGCAGATTGCGAACGCCGTGCGCGAACCAGATGAGCGGCACGGCAGTGATGACGCCGGCGAGAAGCAAAAGCACGGTGGTGCCGACATCTCGTCCAAGAGCGCCGGTACCATGCCACGCGCGCACGCCAATGAGCCCGAGCGCGAGCGGCGCGATGAGTGACGTTTCGACGAGCAGCCCCGTGATCGGCTCGATGGCCGCCCTTTTGCGCACCAGACCGTACCCTCCGAACGAAAACGCCAGGGACAATGCGACCCAAGGAAACCGACCCACGCGGAGCACGAGCAAAATGACGCCGAGCGCCGCGAGTCCCACCGCCATCGCCTGACGCGGCCGCAGCGTCTCTCCCAAAAAAAGAAAGCCGAGAAGCACGTTGACGAGCGGGTTCATGAAATACCCGAGGCTCGCGTCGAGAACGTGCCCCGTGACGACGGACCAGATGTAAAAAAGCCAGTTCGTCGTGACGAGCGCGGTAGAGAGGGCGTAGATGGCGATGCTACGCACCGAGCGGAAAGCGCGAGCGTACTCCTTCCAGCGGCCTTGCGCGCTCACCAGCGCGGCGAGAAAGACGGCGGACCACGCCACCCGATGGGCGAGAATCTCGGGCGCGTCAATGCCGTGCAGGGCCTTGAAATAGAGCGGAAATACGCCCCATGCGGCGTAAGCGGCAAAGGCATAGGCAAAGCCGTGGCGCGCGTCCGGAGGTGAGGGAGCTTGCACGAGGGCGCGGCGATGTCTCGGCGCTGCTACTTCGACGAAGGTCGCACGCCCGCCGCTTCGTAGAGCGGCGCGGAGGGAAACAGCACCCCGCCGCGCACGGTCGTAACGACGGCCGCGAGATCCTCGATGTGGGCCAGGGGGTCGCCCTCGACGACGATCAGATCCGCTACTTTGCCTTTGGCGATCGAGCCGCTCTTTTTATCGAGCTTCATCGCGCGGGCCGCGTCGATGGTGTCGGCCCGCAAAACATCGGCGGGGGAGAGACCGGCGCGAACGAGCAACGCGAGCTCGTGGTGCAGCATGAGACCCGCGAGCGCGTCCGTGCCCGCCACCACGGGAACCTTCGCAGCGTAGAGACGCTTCGTCATCTCCAGCAACTTGTCGAACGACGCTCGGTACGTCTTGATCTTGTCGGCGTCGAGGGGGAGCCCCCCGGTCAAGAAGAAGCGCTGCGCCTGAACGGGCAATCGGTTGACGACGTTCTCGAGCCCGGGAATGACTTTGCCCTGCTCACCCACCAAGAGACCCTCGAACGCGTTGAGCGTCGGATCGATGACCGTATGGCGGTCCTTGAGGAGGGCGATGAAATCGGTGACCGGTTTGCTTCCGAGATCGAAGCTGGCTGCCTTGTCCCCGACCAGGGTAAACCGCTTGGTGGTGCGCGTGTCGGTGTCGTGATCGGCAAAGAAATTGAGAAAGAGCATGTTGATGTGCTCGATCCCGTCGTAGCCGGCACGCACCGCCTCGTTGGCCAGCATGTGGACCGGGATGTGGCCGGTGACCATCATGTTGCGCGCGTGCGCCTCTTTGGCGATGACGGGCACGAGCTCGGGCTTCATGGAGTTGTAGATCTTGATCCCCTCGTACCCGCGCTTGGCGTACGACTCGACGCCGGCCTTGGCTTCGGCTTCGGTCTCCGCGGTCACCTTGCTCGAGGCCGCTTTGTCGCCGCGCCCTTCGATGAAGCCGAAACGAATCACGTGCGGGCCGACCGCGCTGCCATCGTCGAACCGTTTCTTGTAGTCGTCGAGCTTGTCGGGGTCGTTGCCCACGTCGCGCACTGTCGTCACGCCGGAAGCAATATTGAGGACGCCGTCGACGTCGCCGAGATGGGCGTGCATGTCCCAGAGGCCCGGAACGAGCGTTTTGCCGGCGAGGTCGATCACCTCGGCGTCCTTCGGCACCTTGGCCCCTTTGGCAGCACCGATGGACTGAATGGTATCGCCAACGACGACCACCGTTTGATCCGCGAGGTAACGGCCTTTTTCGACGTCGAGCACGCGCGCGTTGGTGAAAGCGAAACCTGCCGCCGGCTTTTTGGCGAGCGTCTGCGCGAGCTTGTGATCGCGGTCTCGATCGATTTCCGTCTGTTTGGCAAGAAGCGGCTCGATCGCGCTTTCCCAGCCCTCGGGGACGACGGACTGCCAGGCGTTGATGAAGCCGAACCAGCTCTTGTCTTCATTGAGCCAGACGTGCGTCGGCACGAGATCGAGGCCGGTGATGACGTAGCCCGCCACCTTGCGCTGCTCAGCGCCTGCGCGGACCGTCGTTTCGACGGTCTTCTCGATGTGCGCCGAGCCGCCCGGCAAAAGCGGCAACGTGCCGCCATTGTCGAGGAGCGCCTTGGCCAGCCATCCGAGCGCCTCGGGCAAATCGCAAACGGGCACGAAGAACGCGCTGCCTTTCAGCTCGCGCGAGCCATCTTCTTCGTGGCTCTTCCATTGCGCGCGGGCTCCATCGCGCGTGAATGTCTCCGCGACCGGCGTGCCCATCGTGTGATGACCGCGTGCCTCGAGCGACGCGATGGTCCCGTCCGGTGCGAATCGCACGGTGGCGTCGGTGTGCGGTCCGCGTCCGTTTTCGAGCACGTCGAGCGTGACCGTCACCGTGCCATCCGGGGCGACCGTGCTAACGCTCGTCCCTGCCTTGCGCGACAAGACGACCACCACGCGCTTCGTCGTTTTCGCCTCGACCGCTGCGGGCGCGGGGGTGCTCGCCGTCGCGGGGGCCGATGCCGGCGCGACGGGGGCCGCAGGGTGCACGGGTTCGGCGCCACACGCGGCGGCCAGCCAGAGGACGGGTAGAAGGCTCTTTCGCATGCGCGCATCCTAGTCGTTCCGGCGACGAGGCGTGCACCCATTTTCGACAGCAGCGCACGCTGCCCTTACCATCGTGGGCGTGCTCGCCGCGCGCCGTCACCGGGTGCTTCTGTTGGTCGCGATCGCACTAGCGGCGCTCGTCGCGTACGTGCCGCGAACTTACCGCACCATCACCGTCATGGGCGACTCGGCCGAGCTCATCACGGCGGCCGCGGTAGGGGGCGTTCCTCATCCGCCCGGGTATCCTCTTTACACGCTGCTAGCGCACGTCATGACGTGGCTGCCCGGATTCGAGCTCCCGTTTCGCGTGCACCTGTCGAGCGCCTTCCTGCACGCGGTGACAGCGGGCGTCGTGGGCGCGATCATCGAGCACGTCACCGGCTCGCTTGCCGCAGCGCTCGTCGGCGCCGCGATGCTCGCTTTTGGACGCGTCTTTTTCCTGGGGTCGCTTTACGCAGAGGTCTTTCCGTTGAACGACCTGTTTTTCGCGTGCCTCCTTTGGTTCGCTATTCGCATCAGCAGCGCTGAAAGAGCGAACGGCGCGCCCCACATACGCTGGGCATTACCAGCCGCCGTACTGGGGCTCTCACTCGCCCACCACCCGATGGTGGTCCTTGCGTTTCCGGCATTGATCGTTCTCGTCGGAGCACGCATCGCGCGCGATGTCCGGCTCCGTCCCCGCGCCCTGACATCGGCTTTCCTGTGCGTCGTTGTGCCGCCGATTTTTTTCTATGCGCTCATCCCTGTCGTCGCGTCGCGCCATCCCCTTCCTTCGTGGGGCGACGTGCACGATGTCGCATCTCTTTGGCAGCTCGTCACGCGACAGGACTACGGCGGCGTCACGCATGCATCGCGACGGCTTGTCGACGGTCAGCTGTTGGAACGGCTCGACGCCTGGTCGGCGGGAACGGCAGACAGCTTTGGCACGGTGGGCGTTCTCCTTTTCGTCGCGGGGGCGCTGGGGGGATTGCGGCATGCGCGTCGAACGTCAATCGCCCTTCTGGCCGCGCTTTTCTGCTCGGGGCCGCTCTTCGCTGCGCTCAATGCGTTCGATATCCACTCGCCGTACCGAGTCGCGTTCTTCGAGCGTTTCACCACGATGAGCCATGTTCCTTTCGCGGTGATCGTCGGCTTCGGTACGGCGCAACTGGAGCGATGGCTCGCTGCCGTTCCCCGCTTATCTCGGCGAATCGCTCATGCCACGACAGGTCTCCTCGCTGCGCTCGCCGTGGCGCCGCTGCTCGCCCATTTATCCTCCTTCGATTTCAGCGAGGATCGCCGGGGACTTGCCTACGCGCACGACCTCATCGCGTCGTCACCCGACGGTGCGCTCGTCCTTCTGAAGAGCGACATGGCGAGCCAAGCGGCGCTTTACGCGTGCCAGGTCGAGCAGCGCTGCGGCGACCGGATCGTGCTCACGCCGGGCCAGCTCTGGATGTCGTGGAAGCGCAGCGAGCTTTCGCGCCACCACCCTGCCCTCGCTCTTCCACCCGCCGATGCCCCTTCCGCGGCTCGCTGGCTTGCCGAGCAGAACGCATCCCTTCGGCCCGTGTTCATTCATCCCGAGCTCGTGGACGACGTCGTTCACGGCGATCTTGCGGTCCTACCGTCCCTCCTTCTTTTCCGGGTCTATCCGAGCGAAGAAACGCTACGCGCCGATCTGCCGCGATTTCGCGGCGAGCTCGATGAAATTCTGGAGGGCCGTCGCTGCGAAGGTTGCGCCATCGACCCGGTGCGTGCTCCCCGCGCGCCCGTCGATGCTCAGCTCGGGCGCATTTACGAAACGGCGCTGCGCGCGCATGCGACCGCCGCCGCGCAGCTAGAATGGCTGAACGCCGCGGAGGCCCTCTCGCGGCGGCTCAACGGCACAAAGTAGCGGCTGGGGGCGCCCCCGCGCGCGACGCGCTAACTTGAACACCATGCAGCACGGCTCGTCGGCGCGCCGCCTGCGCGAAATGATCGTCGCGCTCTTGGCTACGGTTTCTGCCCGCCGACCCCAACGACGCCCTGTTCATTCAAGTGCGATCAACGCCGCGCGCGCATCCCGATTGACCTTTCAACGCGCACCGAGCGCACGCGCGGCGATCTTGGCGAACGCGGGGGCCGCCACCACGGGTCCCGAGCCATTCTCGCCCACGTCCGCCGCACCGACGAGGATGACGTAGCGAGGCGCGTCGGCGGGAACGATGCCGATGAAGCTCGCGTAGACATGCTCCTTTCCGTCGGGCGTGGTCCAACCCCCCGTTCCAGTTTTTCCGGCCACGCGCACGCCTTGCACTCTCCCTCGTTTGCCCGTCGCTTGATCGCCGGAGACGGCGCGCTCGAGCATCTGCATCACCGTCTGCGCCGTGTCGACCCGCATGACCCGCTCGCGCGCGGCCGCGCGCGAAGGCATGGCTCGCCCCGAGTCGTCGGTGACCTTGCGCACCAAGGTGGGCGCGACGTACTCGCCACGGTTGGCGAAGGCGCCGTAGAGCGCGGCCATCTGCAGGGGCGTCGCGGTGAGCCCTTCGCCGACAGCGATCATGGCGCCGTCGTACGCATCGAGTCGGGCCGTCTTGGGAACGTCCCCGCGCGCCACGTTGGGCAGCTCTACACTGGAAGCCTCGCCCAGATGCAGACGCGCCAACATCTCATCAAAGCGTTCTTTGCCCGTAGCTTCGAAAATCTGCGACGCCCCCACGTTGGACGACACCTCGAGGATCCCGGCAACGTCGAGCATGCCCCGCTCCTTGCCGTCGTGAATCGTGCGCGACCCTATCGAACGCGGACGGCAGTCGAACTTCTGGTCGAGCCGCACCGCGCCCGCTTCGAGCGCAGCCGCTACCGTCAACGGCTTGATGGTCGAGCCCGTCACGAACGCGCGCCGCGCCGTAGCGGCGTCGCCGATGGCCAAAAGCTCGCCTTTGATCGGATCGAGCATGATGGCCGTCGCGGCGGCGGGATGATGCGCGGCGACGAGATGCGCGAGCTCGTCATCGACGATCGCTTGCAGCGCTGGGTCGATGGTGAGCTCGATACGCGAGGACGGCACGCTCATGTGCTTGGCGACCTCCTCGACGAGCGGTGCGCCAACGACCGCCGCGGTCGTCACTGCGGCGCTTCTTTCGCCTGCTTCTTTGCCGCTCTGCTTGGCCGCGTTGTCCATGATCGGCGCGGTTTCGCTCGCTGCACGCGCTCCCGACGCGGCGGGCTGCGGAGAGGGACGCGGGTTGGCGCATGCCGCCGCCATCGCCATTGCCATCACAGCCACGACAACGCTGGGCATGAGCGCGGGCGACGCCGGCGCGGGGCGGCCGCGTGTCACGAGTGTTTCGACGCGCTCGGCGAGCTCGGACGGCCTCGCCGTCATGGCGAGAGCACCTGCCATGTCCGCTTTCGGCGAGGCGGTCGCTATGTCCAAAAGGTGCGCCGCGTAATCGCTCGCCAAGTTGCCCGCCGCGAGCACGTCTTCGTCGGCTGCCAGCTCACGTTCACGCCGGAGTCGCTGGCGCGCCAGCCACGCCAAAGGGTCGAACCAATGCATGGCGCACGCGAGTTGCGTGAGCACGCCGGCGAGACAGTCACGACGCGCGACATGCGCCAGTTCGTGCAGAAGAACGAAGCGCCATCGCTCGTCGCTCCACCCGAGGGCGGCACGAGGCATGAGCACCACGTGCTGAAAAAGTCCGGCCACGACCGGCGCGTCGATGTCGTCGCTGATGGCGACCTCGGCGGCCACGCCGGTTTCATGCGCGACCGCGCGGGTGACGGCATCGAAAGCGAGCACCTCGTCGCGCCGTGCACGACCGACGAGGAGGTGAGCGCGATGAATCCCGTACCCGAGCCGCGCCACGACCGCGGCGGCGCCGAGGGCCCAAGCGACGACGAGGAGCGTCGACCAGGGAGCGACCGGTGCCCGTCCCGTGACGGCCGCGAGTCGTGCACGCTTCGGCGCAGCCACTTTTGAATCCGCGACGACCGGCGGCGCGTCAACCGCTTCTACCGCGGGATCGATATGAATTTCGCGCACGAAGAAAGGCAGCGCCACACTTTGCACCGCGCTCGTGCCGGCGAGCGCGCGCGTCACGAACGGCGTCACCAGGGATGCAAAGAGCGCAGCCAAGAGCAGCGCCCGCCGGATCGCCGCTGGCGCGCGCGAGAGGAGCGGCAGCGCCGCAAGCGCGACACCCAGGATCAGCGCGCCGCGGAGCGCATCGAGCAGCAGAGGGAGCAGGTTCATTTCAACGCCCTTCCTTTTTGGCTTTGTCGATGAGCTGGGACAATCGATCGAGCTCGGCTCGGGACAGCTTGGCGCGCGACGAATCGACCAGCGTCGCCACGGTGGCCTCCACCGATCCATCGAAGAAGGTGCGTACGACGTGCGCCAGCGCGCTGCGCCGCGCGTCGCTCCGGCCCACGGCCGGAAGATAGACGTATTTTTGCCCTTCTTGGATGTGGCGCGCGTGCCCGCGCTCTTCGAGCAGTCGCAAGAGTGCGCGCACGGCGGAGTAGCTGGGCGGGTCGGCCAAGCCGTCCAGAACTTCCTGGGCCGTGGCGCGACCCCGTCGATATAGGATGTCCATGATCTGGCGCTCGCGGCGCGTGAGCTCGGGCTTGGCGACCATCGTGAGGCAAGGCATAGCGTATGCTAAAAATTTAGCAAGCAATGTATGCTGATTTTTTAGCACCCCTTCGTTGCCAGCGACGGACCGCGCCAAGGCCGCACCGGCCAGATGCTCGTGAGGGCGGGATCAAAGCCCGGCGCAAACATTTTCGATGAGCGCGCGAAACCAGCGCTGGCCCGGGTCACCGTCCATCTGCTCGTGCCACACTTGGCCGATTCTCCCGCGCGGGAGCGACAGCGGCGGCGTCAGCATCTTGAGGCCGAGCGGGCCGGCCAGTGGCTGCGCCACGCGGCGGCTGATGGCCGCCACCAGATCGGTGCGGGCCACGAGCATGGGCACCATCAGAAAATGCGACACGCGCGCCGCCACGCGCCGTCGCTTTCCTTTGGCGGCGAGCGCGCGGTCGACGGAACCCGGACTGTCGGCGCGCTGCGAAACGAGCACGTGCTCGAGCGCCAGGTAGAGCTCGAGGCCGAGCTTCTTCTTCACGCGAGGATGGTCTTTTCGCACGATGCACGTGTACTCCTCGTCGAAGAGCAGCTTTTGACGATGACCGCGGGGCACTTCATCGTAAAAGCCGACCATCAAGTCGACTTCGGCCCGCGCCAGCGACGGCGGCACTTCGTGCAGGCCCCAAGGTCGTATCTCGATGCGCACGCCGGGCGCCTCCTCGGAAAGGCGGCGCATGAGGGGCGGCATGAGGACGAACTCGACGTAATCGCTGGCCGCTACGACGAAGGTGCGCTCCGCGCTTTCTGCCTCGAACGACGGCATGACCAGAGCCGTGCCGAGCAGACGCAAACCTTGGCGCACCGGCTCGGCCAACGCGAGCGCGCGCGGCGTCGGTTCCAGGCCGTGCGCGGCGCGGCGAAAGAGAGGATCGCCGAAGAGCGTGCGCAGCTGTGCGAGTGTGTTGCTCATGGCGGGCTGGGTAACGCCCGTGCGCTTGGCGGCGCGTGTGACGCTGCGCTCGTCGAGGAGCGCCTCGAGCGCAACCAACAAGTTGAGGTTGACGGAATTGATATTCACAGCTTGAATATCTAACATAACGAACATTCGTTCGACTGTTGACGCGTGCGAGCGCATCTTCCTTTCACGAGCTCGCGGATAACGCCGAGCCGAAAGGAGCCGACCATGTCGACCGAAATCACGACCGAAGAGCTGACCGCCATGATCCGTGAGCACGCCCGCTTCGTTCTCGTCGAAGCGTTGCCGTCGCCGTACTACGACGCCGGACACTTGCCGGGCGCGATCAACCTGCCTCTCGATGCGATCGAGCCCCATGCCGGCCAGGTTCTCCCGGACAGGGACACCGAGATCGTCGTTTATTGCTCGGGACCCACCTGCCAAAATTCGCACGTGGCAGAGCGCAAGCTCGCGAGCCTCGGCTACCGGCGCGTACGGGTCTTCAGCGGTGGAAAAGCAGAGTGGACGCAGGCCGGCCACCTGCTCGAAAGCGCAACGCCCGCGCGTGCCGCCACCGGATGAGGGTTGGTTGGTCGGCTCCGCCGGTCCGGTCCGTCTCACCGATCGCACGCATCGACGATTGCCCGAGGTCGCGCGGTCCCGGGTAGGGCCGGGTCCGGCGACCTCAGGCGGGAGAAAAGTCACTTTCTTGTCGAATGGAGGGGGCTTCGTACGACGTCTCGGTAGAGCCAGCGCGCACGACCCGTCGTGACCGATGTCGGCCGTAAGTCGCTGTGCTGGACGAAGAAAATCGGCACCTGCCGCCCGGATAATTCCTGACACAAGGGTGACAGTCGCGCCCCGTATCTTCGGTGCGTTCGTTTCGGAGAGGGAAAATGGCCCTCGCAATCGACGTAGAAAACAGGACGACGGAAAGCACGACGGCAGCGGTTTGGGCATGGGTCGTCGCGGTCGCGATCGAGCTCCGAGTCTTCGCCGCGACGATCTGGGGGCGTGCCGCTGGCCGGCGCGCCATCGGGCCGCGACCGGTTTCGCCCACGGCCGAAGAGCCGTTCGGCCCCTACATCCTGGGGGAAAAGATTGGCGAAGGCGCGATGGGCATCGTCTACAAGGCGCAGGACAAGGTGTTCGAGCGCCCGACGGCGATCAAGCTTCTGCCCTTCGATCGCGCCGAAGGGGGCACGGTCGAGCGCTTCGAGCGTGAGTTTCACCTGACGAGCCTGCTCAGGCACCCCAATACCATTTCGGTTTACGACTTCGGTCGCACCCCCGAAGGCAGCCTCTACTACGCGATGGAGTACCTCGAGGGCTTGGATCTGCAGGCGCTCGTCGATCGAACTGGGCCCCAAGCGCCGGCACGCGTCGCCCATCTGCTGGCGCAAATCTGCGGCGCTTTGGTGGAAGCACACAGCGCCGGCTTGCTTCACCGCGACATCAAACCCGCCAACATCTTCTTGTGCGACGGCGGCGAGATGCAAGATACGGTCAAGGTGCTCGACTTCGGCTTGATCAAGGAATTTGGGCAGAACGCGCGCGACGCCGCAGAGACGGATGTCAACGCGATTGTCGGCACGCCCACCTACCTAGCGCCCGAGGCCGTGACGGCGCCGGAAACAATGGATGGGCGCAGTGACCTCTATGCGGTCGGCGCGCTTGGATACTTTTTGCTGACGGGGGTTCCTCCCTTTTCGGGCAAGACGGTGCTCGAGGTCTGCTGCCAGCACCTGCACAGCGTTCCGGTGCCTCCCTCCGCGCGCGCTCGCGCCTCGATTCCCGCCGAGCTCGAACGTTTGATCCTGAGCTGCCTGGCCAAGTCGCCCGACGCCCGCCCGCGCGACGCAGCCGCGCTTCAGTCCGCGCTGCTCCCAATCGCCAAGGCGTGGGCGCACGAAGAAACCGCAGTGGTGTCCGGCAGCGACGTTGGCATGGCAGTGCTTCGGCAAGCGGCTTAGCAAAAAAAATGTTCGGGAGGCGTCGCTCGATCGTCGAAACGCTCGAAGAGCTGCGAGAAGAGGCGCTGACCGCCGAAGCCTCGTGATGACGCGCAACAAAGGTCTATTTTCTCCGACGCTGCGCGGACCGCAGAGAATCGCCGAGGATCGCGCGCAAGCGCGGCGTCGCGAGCTCGACGAAGGCTCGCACCTTGGCGGAGCTCGTGCTCCCAGCTGGGTAGACGAGGTGCACGGGAACCGGATCGGGCTCGAACGATGTGAGCAACGGCAACAGATCGCCCGCGCTTAGCGCGCTGTCCACCTGATAAGAGAGAAGACATGTTACCCCCTGTCCGTCGATGGCCGATAGGACCGCGGCTTCGGCGGTGTTGACCGTGAGAATCGGCTCTGGCCCAGCTGGAAGCGCGCGTTCGCGCTCTCGAACTCGAGAATGGGCGCCTTCGGTCGCAGACCGAAGGCGGGTGAGCACATGCCTTGCCGGTCGGGGCAACCGCGCCCAAGAGCGTTGGTCGACTGTCGTACCTTCGAAACGCCGATCACCAAGACGTCGTCGCTCGGCGGAAAACGCCTTGGGGCAGTGTTGCAGCGACGCGTCGTTTGATTTCAGGTTCATTGCACCCGCGAATGCGCGATCCGTGGATCCTGGGATGGCTGGGCTTCCCTCGATGTGCGTCGGGATGCCGTGGCGAGCCGACGGAATGCGCCGACGGAATGCGCCGACGGAAAAAAGATGGGGGGCGATGATTGAAGATCGACACCGAGCCGCGATTTTTCTCCCTCGGCGGTCGCTGCCAGTAGCGGCAAAAGGCCGTTGCGTATACCGCGTTTTCAATGCTATTGAATAGGCTGACGTGCACGCCGGTTTGCTGAGGGCCGTGCAACGTGACGAACAAACCTTCTCGTGAGATGAGCCCGCATCGCGCGCGGGCTGTCAACTGCGAAGAGGGAGTCCATAGCCCTACCGGCGGGCGGCATGCGATGGCGAAGGGCGAAATGAGAACGCGCACCAGGCACAACCAGGGCGACGATGCCCACGAACCTCCACCTCGCAAGAGCATGATCGTCCCCCGTGCCGAGCCACGGACGGCGAACCGATTGGAATCAGATTCCCGCATCCAGTGGCCTGAAGTGTGGACGCCGTTTCCCAGCATATGCCAAGTGCAAGTCGCCCGCATTCAACGGCGTTCGATCGAATGGGCAGACGAGTTTGAGCTTTTTCGCGATCCCAAGGTTCGGTCGAAATTCGCTGCCGCTCGTTTCGGGTGGCTAGTCAGCCGCTGCTTTCACTATGGTTCCGAACCACGGCTGCAAGCGATCACCGATCTGACGACGTGGATTTTCGTCGAAGACGACGACTGCGATGAGGGGCCGGCCGGGTCCCACCCCGCTTACCTACGTGGGCTTTATGACCGCCTCCGGCGCTATCTTTCAGGTGCGCTACCGCTCGCGCGCACGCCGCTCGACTTGGCGTTTCACGAGCTGTCCGGCCGTTTGGCCCGTCTCGCATCGGAGGATTCATGGCACAAGCGCTTTTGCCAGACGCTCAGCGACTATTTCGACTCGTCGGTGTGGGAAGCCGAAAATCGCCAAGCGAGCGCGGCGCCAACGATGGAGGGTTACCGGTCCATGCGCCGGGTCACGGGCGGGCTCCCGATTTACATCGATTTGATCGAGCTGGCGATGGGCGAGTCGCTGCCCATCGCTCTGCGCCGCCACCCGCTGATCGTCGAGCTTGCGAATATCACCAATGACGTGACTTGCTGGCACAACGACATTTATTCCTTCGCCAAGGAGAGCCGCGCAGGCGACGTGCACAATCTGATCCCTTGTTTGCAGCGCGAGCACAAGATTGACCTCGAACAGGCGACCGCACTGGCGGTGAAGAACTGCGACGCCAAAATCGAGCGTTTTATCGCCTTGGTAGAAGCGCTTTTGTTCGCCGGACAAAGACCACCGGACGTCGTGTTTCGGTACGTGACCGCGCTGTCGGCCATCATTCAGGGAAATGTGGACTGGTCTTACGAATCAGCTCGTTACGGCTCGCGAGCTCGAGCGGTATCGACGCGCGCAGTCCAAAGCAGCGGACCTAGCAGAACCACGATCACGGCGAAGCGTCGGGGCGCTTGATTTGGTTCAAATAAGATAGAGCGTCGCGTCGGGAGCTGAAGGCTTGCAACTTCATTCCTGTGACAAACGCCATCGTGGCCGCAAACATCCGGATGGGCGCCGATTCGACCACGGCCACCAACTCCGCGACGCCCAGGGTGCGCACGAGACTCAAGATCGCCGCTGCCGATCTTCGAATCCCGACATCGTAGTTCGACGCTCCCGAGGTGTCGGAAAAGAAACGCGTCGGGACGCGTTGTTGGGCGAGCCGCTCGGATTCATGGAGCGCGAACTCGCATTTCTCGACCGTGACTCGTCCAAACCAATCGATGGCCAAGGTTTGCGTATCCAACCAGTAGACGCGCGGACGGTCGTCCACCGGACGCCGGGACTGCGCCCCATACTCCGCCTGGCCGGTGCCCGCACGCCCCGTGCTGATGGAAGTTTTCCGGGGGCGTTCCGAAGTTGCCACAGCCAAGGAGAAGAATACCTCGATCCCGGCAAGAGGAGGGTCAAATAGCCGGCGCGCAGAGAGCATGCCCTCCGACATAGTCGGCATCGCGGCTACAGGATAGGGCAACAGCCGCCTAGCGCAGCGCGCGGATACTTGCTGGGCCGGCCAGGGGTCTCTAGGACGATGCCCGGCGCGTATCGAGCCGCGACGTTGGGCGAGCTAGGTGAGAAGTCGGAGAAACCGCCGCACGGCGCGATGGTCTCTCAGGCTGTAGCGCGCACGCGAGAACGTCGCCCCTACTCGGACCGTCACCGCCCGATCGGGCAAGGCGCGGAACATGTCTTCGTCGGTCTGGTCGTCTCCGATCGCCAAAATGATGTCTGGATCGAGTTCTTGCGCCAACTGCGCGGCCGCCGTTCCCTTGTTGACCGCCGAGTTTCGAATCTCGACGACCTTCTTTCCCTCCAGCACTTGGATGTCCAGATTGGCCGCCAACTGCGTGATGTCGTCAATCAACTCCTTCGCGCGCTGTTCGCCGAGATCGGGATCGCACTGGCGATAGTGCCACGCGACCGAAAATTCCTTTTCTTCGAAGAGCGAGCCGGCCACCCGGCCGACGTACATTCTCACCATGGGAGCGATGCCCTCTTTCCATCCGGATGTCACGGGCTTGAGGAGCTTCCACTCTTCTCCGGGGCGGCGCACCCACGCGCCGTGCTCGGCCAAGAGACCGATGTCGAGCCCAGCGAACCACCGCTCGAGGGTGTGCTTGTCACGACCGCTGACCAAGAAAACGTGACGCTGTGGCTCTCGCGACAACGCGGCGAGCAGCGCCTCGAGCTCGGGATCGGGGTGAGCCGCACTGGGCTGAGAAGCGAAAGGCACCAACGTTCCGTCGTAATCGAGGAGCAAGAGCGCCCGTCGCGCCGCGTGATAGGCGGTCTTGATCTCCTCCTGCAGCGGCGGGGCGAGGGACCTCGTCGAAAGTCGTTCTTGCCGAGATTTGACCTTCGATAGCGACGAAAGAAACTGTTCTGCCCACCACTTCGCGTCGTAGGCCTTGAGCCTCTGCTGCATCGGACGATTTCTTTGCACTTGCTCTTCACTGCCCATGGTCAGAGCCTGGTCCAGCGCCTCGGCTATCTCGGTCCAGTGGTTGGGATTGATGAGAATGGCCTCACCCAGCTCACGAGCCGCGCCGGTCATTTCACTCAAAACGAGCGCTCCCGTCCCGTCCGGCTTCGACGCCAGGTACTCCTTTGCGACCAGATTCATCCCGTCGCGCAGCGGCGTTATCAATGCCACCGGAGAAAGTTGATAGAGCGCTACCAGGGTTTCGAAATCGAGCGATCGATACTGGTAGACGACGGGCGCCCACTCGACCGTCCCGAAACGGCCGTTGATCCTGCCAACGCACTCGTCGACTTCTTGTTTCATTCGTCGATAAAGTGCAACTTCCTCGCGCGACGGGACGATGACGAGCAAGAAGACCACACGTTCGAGCCATTGCGGATACCGGACGAGAAACTCTTCGTATCCCGTCAACCGATTGAGAATGCCTTTGGTGTAATCGAGGCGGTCGACCGAGAAGATCGCCTTTTTTCCATGAATGCTCGCTTCGAGCTCACCACGACGGTGGATGACGGCCTCGCTGGTCGCCGCCGTCATGAACTTGTCGTAGTCGATTCCTATGGGAAAGGTGTCGGCGCGACGCACTTGGTCTTCTACGCTGATCTGCCCCAGCCGATGGTCGTGACCGAGAATGCGAAACACGCAATGCAGAAAGTACTGCGTGTACTCGTACGTGTGAAAACCGATCAGGTCCGCTCCCAGCATACCGAGGAGGAGCTGGCGTTTCCAAGGAGTCGGCAGCAGTCGAAAGAGCTCGTGCGATGGGAAAGGGATGTGCAGAAAGAAACCGATGCTCGCCCCCGGCAGCTTCTCTCGGATCATTCCGGGCAAGAGCAAGAGTTGGTAGTCGTGGACCCAAATCGTGTCGTCGGGGCGCAGGACCTCGAGCAGAGCCTCCCGAAAGCAGGCATTGACCCGAATATAAGTGTCCCAATACGAGGGGCTGTACTCCACGTACGAGGGAAAGTAGTGAAAGAGCGGCCATAGCGTGCCATTGCAGAAGCCGTCGTAGAAATTTTGCACGTCTTCGGCCGTGAGAAAAACGGGATACGCTGCGTGCGTCGCGAGCGATTCCTCTCTCACCCGTACCTCGAGCTCTTGCGGCACCGCGGTACCCGGCCAACCGACCCAAAGATGTTCGAACGTCGGGTCTTCGCGATGCTTGCTTTCGAGGTACGCGCTGAGCGCACTGACGAGACCGCCCGAGCTGGGCGCATATTCGAGCTGTTCCCCCGCCAACTGTAAGGTGAAGGGCAGGCGGTTGGAGACGACGACCAGACGAGGCATGGGTAGAAGAGCGCACGTCACCGTTCGCCCCGCATCGTGCGGAAGGACGATCTGCACAGGGCGTGCCCGCAGCGACGCGACGCCTTGCCCCGGATGATGGCTTGAATTGGCGCAGCGCGGCCACGCAAAGCCGATCCACCGATGGCACCCAATTTCGTCAGGTCGCGATTCGCCCTCCGCGTGCGACGGCGCACATTCGCAGGCAGCGGGAACCTCACCAGTGGTAAGACCACTTTGTATTGTGGTATGACCACTTCCGGGCCCTAGCGCCGCCCGAGGACGCAAAACAATGATGCTGAATACCGATTGGCCTCCCCGAGCCGATCTTTCTTCCCCGCCCTTCGGCGCGCACGTTCTTCGCGCCAACGAGGCTCGCCTCAAAAAAAGCGATCGCCTCGCTGCCTACGGTCTCATGGCAATCTGGCTGGCAGGATGCGGGTGCTCGAGCCCCGGTAGAGCCGAGCCCGGCGGAGCAGCCGGAAATGGCGGAGCGACGGGCGGCGGCGAAACGACGGGAAGCGGCGGAGCAGCGGGCGCCGGCGTGGCGGGCAGCAGTGGAACGGCTGGCAGCGCCGGAGCAGGCGGAAGCGAAGAGGGCGGTCTCGGAGAATGCCCTCTCGATGGCCCCGGTGATGTGGTGGGCTGGGCCTCGGTGCCCGACCTCGGCGTGACCACGACCGTCGGCGGCGCAGCGGGGCCGACCGTTTCTGTGTCGTCGATCGCGGAACTCAGGACCCATGTCGCCGGCACCGCACCCAAGATCATTCAGGTGAAGGGAACGTTGCGCGGGAACCTGACCATCGGTTCCAACAAGACCATCGTCGGGTGCGGCGCGCGCATCGAAGGGCACATCGAGATGAGCGGCTCGGTGAACGTGATCTTCCGCAACATGACCGTCGTCGGATATGCCGTCGGCGACTGCGCGCTCGACCCGACCTATGATCCCGCGGTGGGCTGCTCTTCCGGCTTCGACGCCATGACGATTCAAAAGAACGCCCACCACGTCTGGGTCGACCACTGCGACATCTCCGACGGCACGGACGGCAACCTCGACATCACGAACGGCGCCAACTACGTCACGGTATCGTGGACGAAGTTTCACTACTCGCCGCGCACCGACGACGTCGGCAACGATTCGACCGGCGCTTTCGGGCACCGCTATGCGAACCTCGTCGGAAGCACCGATACGCCAGTGACCTATGACGACGCCAACACCTTGAATGTCACGTGGCACCACAACTGGTGGACCGACAACGTGTCGCAGCGACAACCGCGGGTACGGTTCGGCAAAAACCACTTGTTCAATAACCTTTGGTCTTCGCCCACGGGAAGCTATTGCATTCGCGCGGGAACGAGTGCGCGAATCCTCGTCGAGAGCAGTGTCTTTTCCGGTGTCGTGAATCCGCAAGAGTTTTACGAGGGTTCCGATCAGAACGCGTCCATCACTGCTGCAGACAATGTCTATGACAACACGACCGGCACGGTCGCCAACGGGGGCGGCGGCCCAGCGTTTACCACTCCTCCGTACACGTACACGCCCGACGCAACGGGCACGCTGCAAGCCTCGATTCAGAGCTTATCCGGGCCTCGCTAGCCAAACGCCCGGCGCGCTCGTAGAGTTGACGACACGATCGAAGGCTGTCCGGGGGTCGAAGGAGGTAAAGAAGTGATGCCGCAGCGACGCCGGACTCGTCTTTCGTGGGGGCCAGCCGTTGGCCGCATTGCGTGGAGCTCGTTCTGCTTCGCGCTGCTGTGGTCGTGCGGCGAGGGAACGCTATCCCCCGGTCCCGCTCCCGGAAATCCAACCGGAAAGGGCGGGCAAAGCGGAGCGGGCGCGGGCGGCACGAATGACGCGAGCTCCACGGGCGCAGGGGCGAGTGGCGGCTCTGCGGGCGCAGGCGCAGGGGCGAGTGGCGGTTCTGCAGGTGCGGGCGCGAATGGCGGCTCCACGGGCGCCGGCGCGAACGGCGGCTCCACGACTGCGGGCGGCGCGGGCGGTGTGGGCGGCGCGAGCGGCGGCTCCACGACCGCGGGAGGAAACGGGGGCACCAACGGCGGAAGCTCGGGGGGCACGGCGACGGACAGTGGTGCAGGTGGATCGCTCGATTCCGGCGCGATCGATGCGCGCGACGGTGACAGTTCTTCGCCGCGCTCGATCCACGTCACGGCGACGAAGGAGCTTCATCAACACACTTTCAAACCGAGCCAGGCGGACGCGGACGTCAACCCAGCTACGACCTTCAGCGACGGCAACGAAGTCGCGATCATCGATCCGCGCGCAGCAACGATCATGGGAAAACTGGTCGTAACGCTGGGCGGCTCGGGGAGCACCACGGGCTACGTGGGCGGCGTAGGCAACTTCGTGGGCGCGCGCGGATTTCACGTTTTCGCGGTGACCTACTACACGGATTACAACATCGTGCGCGAGGACGCGGCCTTCTACGGCGATGCTCGACTCGAAGTCTTCGAAGGTGTCGACCACACCGAGAAATTCGAATTTGCTACCGTGCATATCGGTAAGGCGGACAGCATCGAAGGGCGCGTCGCCAAGGGGCTCAAATATTTGCAAGGCCTCTACCCGGAAGAGGACTGGGGCTATTACTTGAACGCGGATGGGTCGGTGCGATGGTCCGACGTCATCGTCTCCGGAATGTCCCACGGTGCCAGCTCGGCGGCGCGGATTGCCATGGTGCGCCCGCTCGCGGGAGCGGTCTCTCTCGCCGGCCCGCGTGACAACTCCTGCGGCACCGACCCGGCATGCGCGACAGGAACGGTCGCCAGCTGGTTCAGTGAAGCACCGAAGACCCCTCTCGATCGCTTCTACGCGATGACGGGGGCTATCGACGCTCAGCATCCCGAACACCTCTTGGCGATGCAAAAGATCGGGTACGTCGGGCAAGTGGTGGACGTCGATGCTGCCGCGCCGCCCTACAGCGGCACCCATCGTTTGAAAGTGGCGAGCGGAGACCACACGGATTTTTGCGGGGTCGCGAAATATCGAGACGCCTGCAACTACATGTTCAATGTGCCGCCCGAGAACGCGGCGGGGGTCAAGTAGTCGGTTTTCTTCGCGACGCGACCCGCGACGCGCGACGCGGAGAGCACGCGCCCCACGTGAGGTCGCGACGCTCACGTGAGCGTCGCGTTCGAATGTTTGTCGCCTTTCGCGCTCGGTTTCCGATTCCTTCCGTTAGAACCCCCCATCGTGTCGTTCGCTTGAACGACGGCGTTGGACCCAGGGGTCATCGCGGAAGGATTCACCATGCCCGTGCTCCGATCACCCCGGCCTCGGACGTTTTCACCCTATTTGCATTGCCTGATGGCCAGCGCGGTTACCGTGCTCGCCAGCTGCTCCGATGCGCGGTCAACCGACGACGACAGCGCTGCGTCGACGGCCTCGGCGCTCGAGCTGACGTCGGCACCTGCTCCCGCGTGTGCCGCCACCGATCTGGTGAAGAGCGCATGCACGGGCCCCTGGCACTATCACCGCTGGGGCACGTGCTCGATCCGCAGCTCAGAACACTGTGGGTGGGACCTGTGCCGGGATCCGAGCTTCGGGTGGGAAGTAGAGCCCGGCCAGATGTGTTGGCTGGAATGCGATCCTGAGCCTCCGTGGTGCGATCCGGGTACGCCGCCGAACCAATGTCCGCGAGAGACATGTTGGCAAGTCTGCGGCCCTGACCCGGACCGGCCCGGGCTCGCCAACCTGGGACGCGGCGCCGTATGCGGCGCGGCGACGTGTGCGTTCGCAGACCCAAGCTGTGCTTTCGATCCGGCACTTTCGGTGTCCGCCAGTGGCTTGACGCTCGAACAGCTGAAGCAGCAGGCGCAGGTGTCAGCGCAAGTCGAACCGGTCTGCACGACTTGCGACCAGATCGCGATGGACACGCCGGGGTCGGTGCGCAACAAATTCGCCTGTCTTCAGAGTCGATTTTCCGACCCTGCCATGGCGAGCCCCGATGTGCATACGGGGGTCGGCGCGCGCATGCGCGTCGTCACCGGGCTGGCGGGCGATCAACTCACGGCGGCGCAGCGCGCTGCAGCGCGCGATCGCTTCACGCTCGGCGAGCGTCAAACCGCGCTCGCTTGCGAACCGCAGTTCAGCCTAGCGGTGCCGGCAGAATGTCCGCCGGAAGCTGCCTCGAGCCTCGAACGCGATTTGGCGTACTGCGCGCGCGTGTCGGCGACTGAAAATGCCGCGGGGCGAGCGAGCGTAGCTTGGGTCGCGGCGGACGATTGCGTCGCGCTGTTCGAACGCGTCAATGGCGCGAGCGACGAGGCGAGCCCCGAGCATGCCTGTGTCGACGCTGAGCTCAGCACGCGCGTCGGTGAAATCGCGCGCACCATCGTCGGCGCAGCCATCGCCGCGCTCGACGAGCGGCAAGCTCTGAACGATGCGGCAGTTGCTCCGGCCGACCAACGCTATCCCGAGCTCGAGCGGACCTTGGTGCTGATGGACCGTTGGTACAAAGCGCAACGCCAGAGTCTCGCGCTCGCGGGTAACCCGGATGTCGACGCGGCCACCAGCGCCTCGATCAGCGAGATCACCGGAGCTTTCTGGGCTTCGGCACACAAGGCGCGGCGCACAACCGCGGGATTGGACGATCTCTTCGCTTCGGGCACGCCGTCCGAGGGCGAGGTGAGCGCAGCGATCGGTCTCACCGCGGCGCGTGCCGATCGCCTCGACCGCGACGTCTTGCGGGCCGCTTACAGCGGCCTCGGCGCGCCGATTCCGGCCGTTCAATCGGAGACGGTCGAAGTGCTGCCGGCCATCGTCGTCACGGCGTCCGCGGTGAGCGGGGATTTGCTGCTCAAGCTGAGCGCCGAAGCCCTGACTGGCCTCCGTCGCAATCTCGAACGGGTGGAGCCGTTTCACGACATCGCCTGCCGGCTCGGCGGATGCGGTCCGCGGGCTCTCACGCCCAGCCTCGCCAATACGAACGTCAGCAATTTGTGGCGCGCGATCGCTGCGCTCGATCGCGATGCAATCGTCGCCGGCAACCATGAGACACTTGGGGCCGCTCTCGCACGGCTCAGCAGCGACGACCCGTGGCGAGCGGTTTTTCAACGTGTGTCCGATAACCACGCGGCACTGCGCAGTGCAGTCGATGCTGCGACCGGCGAATCGGAAAGCGTCGCCTTGGAGCAAGCCGACGTGGGCACGCTTGGCCTTGCCGCGACGGGCGCGGCCGAGGTGGTGCGCACGGCCTCAGAGCGATCGCTTGCCTATCTCGCGAACGGAATGTTCGGCATCGAGAGCGAGCGGCGCATTCACGCCAACGTCAGTGCGGCCGGGCGCCAAGCGACTATCGCGGCCATCAACGACGCCCACAGTGCCTTTTCGCGCGACATCGAGCACTACCAAACCGAGCGCCGTGACGCAGTGCGAGACGCACTCGCGCAGAGCGATTCCAATCGCGCGCTCGATGCGGCTACGGTACGTCTGACCGAGCTCGATCGCGCGCTCGAACTGCTAAACAGCGATGCTGCGGGGTTGTCGGCATCGCTCAAGGCACTGGACCGCGGTCTCGGCGCCACCGCTGATCGCATGGCGGACATCGAGGGCCCGCTCGACACCGGCTCGTTCGTCTCGGTGGGAGACACGCGGCGCTTCGTCGTCCACGGCTTCAACGCGAGCCGCGTCGAGAACGCCGAGCACATGCCGCAGCCGATCGAGCTGCTGGCGGCGGGCGACATCGAGCTCGGGCAACCGGGGATCGCCAAGATCGCCGCTCAGGCCAACCAGCTCGTCGTCGTCGAGGCATCCGGCGAGTACACGCCGCTTTGCGCGCTGACGCGCTTGGACAGCAGTCACCCCGAAGGCCTGGCCGACGTATTGGAACGGTACCTAGCTTTCTGGAAGGACCGGCCCAAGGCACCGCCGCTTTCGTTTGCGCCGCATCCAGGCACGACGGTCGGTCCCGAAGGTTTCCAGCTGAGCAGCGATAGCTCGCGGGTCGAGGCGCACAGCGCCGACGAAGACATGAAGGACAGCGGTCACGCCGGACGCATCGTAGGCGGCCTCGCCTGCATCCCCATCATTGGTGGCGGTCTCGCCCAGGGCTTCAAGGCCAGCTTGAACAGCATCGACCCCATCGACGATTCGTCGACGTCCTCACAGTCGGACTCCGTCCGCTTTCAAGGCGGCTTACGTCTACCGAACACGCCTTTTCCCAACTTGCCGGCCGGGGCTCTGCTGCTCATCGAGCTTCCTCCCGGCGCCGGCAATTCAGGCGACATCCGGGCGGTGCATATCGTGCAGCGACCGTCGACGACGTTCGTGTTGGCGGCCGATTCGGAACTCTACTTCGTCGTGAACGATGCTTGGGCACCGGGCGACGCGAAGTGCGGGGAGCTCAGTCCCCCGAACGATCCCAACGCCATCACCGTTTCGGTTCGCCTGGCGACGCCGACCACCACCGTCGCGATCAAGAGCATCGAGGCATTGCGGCAGGTGATCGACGAGACGCGAGCCACCCGCGCGACCATCCTGGCCCAGGGTCGCGTTTTGCAGTCGCAGCTGACGCAGATCGGCGCTGACGCGACGCTGCGCTTGCAAACCCTCTCCGGATTCGAGCTCGCCGCAGTCCCGCCGGTGCTGCACGACCTGATCGACGCGTACTTGCGGCGCGAGGTATCCGCCATCGAAATTGCGGTCGAGCGCCAAGCGCTCGAGCGTCGCGCAACCGACGTCATGCTCGAGGTCGATGCGATGATCCGCGACCAGGCGGCGCTGCAAGCGAGTGCTGAGGCCGCCACATTGCTGCCGGTTTGGCGTCTACGCACGTTCGACGAATTCAGCAGCGGTAGCGACGAGCATTCGCTCGTCGAGTCGGCGCAAAAGCTCGGCGCGAGCGCCGCCGAGACGCTCCTGCCCATCATGGAGCTCTGGCATCCCGAGGCCATCCGCAACGCGCGCGCCAGCTCTTCGTTCAAGCTCGACGCGCAGGCGCTCGCCAACATCGGGCCCGACGGCGATCCGCTGCCGCTCATCGATGATCTCGCGCGACTGCTTCAGAAGCTGCGTGACGCGTACGCGGCCGATCCCATCACGCATCTGCCGGACCCGTTGAATCAACCCATCGTGGGCGTGAGTTTCCGGCGTCCAGCGGGGTGGCGCCCCGGGTGCCCCGGATGTCCGGCATCGACAACGGGACTGCCGAACGCGAGCACGGCCCGAGCGTTCGCGGTCTGGAATGCGATCGAAGCCGCGCTGCGAAGTACGCAGACCGTGCCCGTCAAGGCGTGCACGAGCGACGCGGACTGTTCGCAGCTCCCTGGTACGCACTGCAAGCGCGACCAAGCCGACCCCGCGTGCGTGCGCGCGTCGACGCGCGTCGAGTTCGGCATCGACGCCGAGGACGTTTACCGGCGCAATGGTGGACAGGCCACGCTGTCCTGTTTTCTCGCGACGCCCGCGGTGCAGCAATGGGGCCTCTACTTTGCCAACCAGACGGACGACTATGATGAGGAGCTACGTCAGCTGTCGTTGAGTGGACGCTACCTGGAGCCCAATGCGCGCGCCAGCCAGCCGTTCATGACCGAAGGCGGGCTACTCGACTTCAAGCTGACCGATCCGGCCGCCCTCGTGTCGGGAATGTCGCTGCTCTATGGGAGCGATGAAGCTGCGTATAGCAACTTCCAAGAGCTCGCCAACGAGGGCCTGTTGCTCGGTCGTAACCCGGTCGGGCTGTCGGGGTTATCCGACCTCACCGTCGACTTCGCGCCGCTCGCCACCATGACCCATTCCTTCGGAAACGGTATCGGCGAATCGCCAGACCGTCCCGTCACCGAGGTCGTTCTCTTCATGCGACTCGACGCGCGGCAGTTCGCGACCGATCCCCCTGGACACGAGCTCGAAGGCATCGTCAATGCGTGCAAGCCCCCTCCCCACGGCTCCGACGACAGCCCGCCCCCACCTCCTCCCTCGGGCGACGGTTCGTCTGCGCACAAGCAGGCATCGAAATGAAACCCCTGCGCACCCTCGGGAGAGCATCCATGAAAACGCGAGCGCTGACTCGAATCGTCACCACCGCACTCGTCGTCTGCGGTCTCGGGGCTCCGGCGCAGGCGCAGCTGCGTCAAGACGCGCTGGTGCAAGCGCCGGAGCTGAAGCGGCCCGCTCGTGGAACGGTAGGCAGCGCTTTGGCGGGATTCGAGCTCGGCGCCAACGCTTTGGCGCGCGGTAGCGCGGCGCTGCCGAGCCCCTTCGCCGCTCCCACCGAACGCGGAGCCCCAGCGCTCGACTTCTTTCCATCGTACGTGGCCGATCAAGGTCTGTCCGAGTGGGGCATGGGTTGGAG
>Ga0193706_1000121_pt1 | contig 56107 bp, 49 predicted proteins | sample U3c1metaG_FD_160130 | JGI IMG/M metagenome (GOLD analysis project Ga0193706, IMG submission 160130) | Soil microbial communities from a riparian zone of the East river system, Colorado, United States - U3c1 | ecosystem: Environmental > Terrestrial > Soil > Riparian zone | place: USA: East River...
CCGTCGAGCGGCGCCCCGCCCACCAGCGCGATGCGGGCCGACTGCTCGGCGCGAACGACGACATCGATCCCGCTTTGCAAAACCAACATCCGCCCCACCTCGGCTCGCTCGCCCGCGCATTGAATGGCGCCCTCCACGACGTAAACCGCGCGCTCCTCGTGCTCGCTCGGGAGAACGAGCTCACTTTCGGCGGGCATCGCCGCGTCGACGTAGAAAAGGGGCGACAAGCACGCGACGGGCGACGACATGCCGTACGCCGTACCGGCCAGCAAGCGCAGATCGACTCCGCCCAAGGAGCGCTCGGGCAGCCCGCTGGCGGGATAATGATGAAAAGAGGGCTCCACCTCCTCGCGCGCAACCGGAAGTCCGACCCAAAGTTGGAGGCCGTGAAGGCGCGAGCCTCGCTCGCGCCGATCGGGATGGGTGCGCTCCGAATGGACGATGCCGCGACCGGCCGTCATCCAGTTGATGTCACCAGGATGAATGGCTTGGTGCGAGCCGAGGCTGTCGCGGTGGATGATCTCTCCTTCGAAGAGGTACGACACCGTCGCCAATCCGATGTGGGGATGTGGGCGGACCGTCATCCCTTCGCCGGGCGCGAACGCGACGGGGCCGAAATGATCGAAGAACGTGAAGGGCCCCACCCTGCGCCGAGCCGCCGACGGCAGCGTGCGACGAACGACGAACCCGCCCAGATCGCGCTCACGAGCGTCGACGATCGCCGCGATGGCAGACGGCGCTGCGGGATGGGAGACGGCCGGTTCGATAGCGGGCATCGTGCTCATGGGGACCTCTTACCGCCCCCGCTTGCGCCCGTCGAGCGCAGGCGCCAAGGATGTGCGCAGCCCATGGGACGTCGTGATCTTCCTCGCCGAATTGAAACGGTGCGCGGTGACGGGGCAGCGCGCACTGGCAAAGGGTTCGTCACCGCGCTTCTCGCACGGCGCCTCCTGGCGCAACAGTTGGCGCGCCCCGCCTTCGCAGAACCGCGCGATGTGGTGGGTTGGCTTGGCGCCGTTCAGGCGCAGGACTACGCCGGCGCGAAGTGGGCCGTCGGGCTCCGTCTTTCGGATCACATCGCCGAAACAGCCATGGAACGGGCCATCGGCGACGGAACGATCTTGCGCATGCACCTCATGCGTTGGACCTGGCAGCTCGTTCTTCCCCAGGATGTTCGCTGGATGCTGGCCCTCATCGCACCGCGCCTCGTGGCTCGCGCGGCAAGGCGGCATCGCGAGCTCGATCTCGACGCCGCGACGTTTCGCAAGAGCAACAGGGTGCTCGAAAGGGCGCTGCGAGACGGCAGGCATTGGACGAGAGACGAGCTCGCCGCCCTTCTCGACCAAGCGGGGATCTCGCCCGCCAAGGAACGCCTTTCTCATCTGCTCGGACGCGCGGAAATCGACGCCATTCTCTCTAGCGGCGCGGTAAGCAGTTCACTTACGCGCACCTCGACCACCGGGTTCCGAGCCAGCGTACGCCCCTCCCGCGCGAGGAAGCTCTCGCCGAGCTCGCGCGGCGCTACTTCCAGAGCCGCGGACCCGCGCTGCTCGCCGATTTCATGTGGTGGTCCGGCCTCAGTGCGTCCGACGCGCGCGCCGGGCTCGAAGCCATCCGGTCATCACTCGTGTCCGAGGTCCGTGGCAGCGACACGTACTTTCGTGCGGAGCTTCCGCCTCGCGTCGCCCAGCACAAGGACGCGTGTCATCTGCTGCCCGCCTTCGACGAGTACCTCGTCGCCTACCGAAAGCGCGAGGGGCTCTTCGATCCCGATCACGCCAAACGCCTCAATGCCGGCGGCGGCATGCTCAATCCCTCCGTCATCCTCGACGGCCGCGTGATCGGAACCTGGCGCCGCGAGCTCGCCCGCGCCGACGTGGCCATCGCCATGGACCTTTTTCAGACGCCGACACCCAAGGAACAACGAGCTATCGCTCGCGCCGCGAAGCGTTTCGGCAGCTTTCTCGGCGTCGAAACGCGGATGGCCCCTGCACGTCGATGACGCTGTCCGAGGACCTAAAGACCGAGAAGAAAAGGCGCGCGAAGCGCGGCGAAGAAAGACATCATGAGCGACACGCGGGCCTCGAGCGTCGCCACGACGACTCCCGCGCAGGAGGTGACAATGTCCGAAGACGAGCGCGCTGTTCGCAACCTCATCGCCACCTGGATGGCCGCCACCCTGGCCGGCGACCTGGACAAGGTGCTGAGCCTCATGGACGACGACGTCATCTTCATGGTTCCCGGTCAAGCGCCGTTCGGAAAAGAGGCCTTCGCTGCGACGTCGCGGGGCATGAAGGACGCCCGTATCGACGGCAAGAGCAAGGTGGAGGAGGTCACCGTGGCCGGCGACTGGGCGTGGTCGCGCACCCATCTCACGGTCACGATGACGCCGCCGAACGGCCCGGCGATACGCCGCTCGGGCTACACCCTCTCCATCCTCCGAAAAAAACCGGACGGTGCGTGGGTGCTGGCGCGCGACGCGAACCTCCTGACGCAGGAATGATTCGCTGACGGTTTCAGGAGAGACCGTTCCTCGGAGATGGACGCGCCTGCCGCCGACCTCGCCATCTTGGCCGCGCTTCGCCGCGGTGACGAGACGGCGTTTACCGGATTGGTGATGCAGCATCAGGCGACGTTCCTGCGCATCGCGCGCGCATGGGTGCACGACGCGGCGGCCGCGAACGAAGTCGTGCAAGACGCCTGGCTGGCCGCGCTCGAGTCACTCGACCGTTTCGAGGGACGTTCGTCGCTCCGAACCTGGCTCTATGGGATCCTCGTCAACATCGCGCGCACACACGCCCGTGCCGCGCGACGAATGGTGCCGATGTCTTCCCTCGTCGCGGAAGAGACGGGCGAGATAAGTCCCTCGGTCGAGGCCGAGCGTTTTTTACCGGAAGGGCACCGGTGGGAAGGGCACTGGGCGGTCGCCCCCGCGCCCTTTCCCGCGCCCGACCGTGCGCTCGAACGCCGCGAGCTTGCCGCCGTGCTCGAATCGGCCATTGGGGAGCTTCCCGCCCTCCAGCAGCAGATCATCGTCCTTTGCGACGTCGAGGGCCTCACCGGGCAAGAGGCCTGTAACATTCTGGGGATCACGGACACTCATCAGCGTGTGCTCCTGCATCGGGCGAGGTCCAAGCTGCGGGCGACGCTCGAGCGGCACAACGTGGAGGTCGGCGAGAAATGATCGGCCGGAATGCGATCGATCTGATGTGCAAGGAGGTGGTCGAGCTCGTGAGCGAGTACCTCGGCAACACCTTGGACGCCGCGAATCGCGTTCGATTCGAAAAGCACCTGCTCACCTGCCCCCCCTGCACGGACTACCTCGCCCAAATGCGAACCACCCTCGCGATCGCGAGCGGACTCGAAAAGGCCCCGCCGAGCACGGAAGTGCAGCGGGAGCTCGTCACCTTGTTCCGGCGCTGGCACGGGAAGTGACCACATGACCACGTACAAATTTCTCGCCCGGGGCGCCGTGGGGCCCATGTCGGGGTTCAAGTGGCCCGAACCGCAGGCGCCGGCGTTCGGCGCTTGGGTGGATGCCGAAGGATCGCTCGAGCTCTGCGTGCGGGGTGCGCACGTGTGCCGCGCCGTCGACCTCGCCTACTGGCTGCACGATGAGCTCTGGGAGACGCAAGTCGACGGCGAGCAGATGGAAGGGATCGACTGTCTCGTCGTGCGGCGAGCGCGGCTCGTGGGACGCATCGATGCCTGGCAAAAGGGCGGGGCTACGGGTTTCGCGGAGGCGTGCGCCGAGCACGCAGCGGAGCTCGCCGCAAGACCGGCCCTCCCTGGTGCTGCGAGGTCGGATCGTGCGCAGGAGTTCGTGCGCGCGTACATCGACGACGCGAGGTTTGCGGCGCGAAGCGGCTACGTTGCCGTGAGCGCGTTCGCGGCCGCCCTCGCGGTCGGGAAGTTGGGCGAGCCGTCCGATGAAGAGGCTGCCTACCGTCGCGAGCGCCTCTGGCAGGCCGACTGGATCGCGCGCGTTGTGGTGTCTTCGTAGCCGACGCGCCTGTAACGTTTTCGAGCGCTCGCGCACTCATCGGGGTCGGGCAAGCCGCATCGCAAAGCGCGACTCACGTTCGCGCCAGCGCCCTTTGCCCGAGAAAGGAACGGCGAGATCGCATGAAAACGAAACTCCGCTACTGGATCCCCACCGGACTCATCGCCCTGTTCATGGCGGCGAGCGCCATCCCCGATGTCCTGCGTGTCGACGCGGCGTTGACCATCTTCCGCCATCTGGGCTACCCCGACTACCTCCTGGCGCTGATCGGCGTCGCCAAGCTGCTCGGGGCCGCTGCGCTCATCGCACCCGTGCCTCGCACCCTTCGCGAGTGGGCCTACGCCGGACTCACCTTCGATCTGATGGGCGCGGCCTTCTCGCATGCCGCGGTCGGCGATCCGATCAGCAACGTGATGACCCCGCTCGTCGCCCTGGCTGTGCTTCACCTGAGCTACTGGGCCTGGAGGCACCGCGCCGCTCCCACACAAAAAACGCAATCGGATGTCGAACCGACGCTGGCTCATTCGTCGTCCTCGTAAGATAGGAGAATTTCGATGAACACCGACGCGCACCAGGTGAAGGCCGGACGACGAGAATGGACGGGGCTGGCCGTCATCGCCCTTCCCTGCCTGCTCTATTCCATGGACCTGACGGTCTTGAACCTGGCGCTACCTCGGCTCAGCGCGGACCTCGCTCCGAGCAGCTCCGAGCTCCTGTGGATCGTGGACATCTACGGCTTTCTCGTGGCCGGGATGCTCATCACCATGGGTACGCTCGGCGACCGGATCGGTCGGCGCCGCGTGCTCTTGATGGGCGCCGCCGCGTTCGGGGTCGCTTCGGTGTTCGCGGCTTTCTCGAAGAGCGCCGGCATGCTCATCGCGGCTCGGGCGGTGCTCGGCATCGCGGGAGCGACGCTCGCTCCGTCGACCTTGTCGCTGATCCGCAACATGTTTCTCGACCCCAAAGAGCGCACCGCCGCAATCGGAGTGTGGGCCACGAGCTTCTCGGTCGGTGGCGCGATCGGTCCGCTGCTCGGCGGCGCGATCCTGCAGTACTTCTGGTGGGGCGCGGTGTTCCTTCTGGGGGTGCCGGTGATGCTGCTCTTGCTCATTCTGGGGCCGCGGCTCTTGCCGGAGTACCGCGATCCCGGAGCTGGACGCATCGATCTGAAGAGCGCCGCCTTGTCGCTCGCCGCCGTCCTGGCAGCGATTTACGGGATGAAGCTCTGGGCCAAGGATGGCCTGGGTTGGTTGCCCTTCTCGGCCATCGCCGCTGGCATTTCTTTCGGAGTCGTCTTCGTGCGCAGGCAAATGACGCTGGCCGATCCGTTGATCGACTTGCGGCTGTTTCGCGTGCCGGCTTTTCGCGTGTCCCTCGCCACATTCACGCTCACCACCCTGGTGGTGTTCGGATCCTACGTCTTCATCGCGCAGTACCTGCAATTGGTGCTCGGTCTCTCCCCTCTTTCCGCCGGGCTGTGGCTGTTGCCTGGATCCTGCGGTGTGATTCTCGGTTCCATGCTGGCGCCGGCCATCGTGCGCCGGGTGCATCCGGCGGTGGTGATGGGCGGTGGCCTCGGCCTCGCGACCATCGGCTTCGGCGTACTCACCCACGTCGGAGAGGCTGGCCTTGCCGGGCTCGTCGTCGGTTCCGGACTCGTTTACCTGGGGCTCGGCCCTGTCTTTACGCTCGGAACCGACTTGATCGTTGGATCGGCACCACCCGAGCGCGCGGGGGCCGCGGCGGCCATCTCCGAAACCAGCTCCGAATTTGGCGGCGCGCTCGGGATCGCCATCTTCGGCAGCATCGGGACCGCCATCTACCGTGGTGCCATGGGAAGAGCCATCCTCGAGGGCGTTCCCCCCGAAGCAAGAGACGTCGCGCAACAAACGCTGGGCGGGGCTGCGGCAGCAGCAGCGCGGCTGCCCGACGCGATCGGGGCCCGCCTCCTCGCCACGGCGCGCGAAGCATTCACCCACACGCTCGAAGTGACGGCTGCCATTTGCGCGCTGCTGGCGGCGGCCACGGCCGTCATGGCGCTGGTCCTTTTGCGTCGTGTTCGCACCGATGCCGAACCGGAGCGGCAGCCCGACTTACCCACGGGGCAACCGCTCGCTGCACCATGTTTCACGAGCGGATCGCGGGCATGAGGGCCGTTTTCAAGGTGCGGTCTTCGTCAGCCGCCTCTCTAGCAGTTGCCGCACTGCGGTCGACGGCGCGGCTGCCAGCGCATGCTCGCGATGCCTTTCCGCCGCAGCTGCGTTTCCCACGCGGCGGTGCAGATCCGCGAGGACGGCGTCCCACAGGTAGTGCCCATCGAGCCACGCCGGCGGGACGACGCCATCGAGCGACGCGAGGCCCACTTCGGGCCCCTGCCCTTCTGCCAAAGCCACCGCTCGGTTGAGCGTGTGGAGGGGTGACGGGTCGATGCGTTCCAACATGGCATACAGCTCGGCAATCGCATTCCAGCGAGTGTCCGCAAACGACGGAGCAAAGCAGTGTTCGGCAGCGATGCCGGCTTCAGCATGAAACCGGGTGAAAGTATCGCCATGGGCCGAACGCGCCAACCACGCGGCGCCCTGATGCAAGTGTTCCCCATCCCAGAGAGTGCGGTCCTGCTCTTCCAAGAGCAGTAAGCCCCCGGTTGCGTCTCGACGCGACGCAAGACGCGCAGCGTGCAGGTGCATGAGCGCCAAAAGTGCAAAGGTCGTAGGCGCAGCGGACGCGGGGTGCGTCGCCAGCAACGTGCCCAGGCGAATGGCCTCCTCGCACAGCTCGGCGCGGATGGCGTGCGCCGTATGTGTCGACAGGTATCCTTCATTGAACAGCAGGTAGATGACGGCGTGGACACTGGGCAGGCGCGAGCAGAACAATTCGACAGGCGGCGTCTCGAGGTCCACCTCACCGAGGCGCAGGCGATTCCGGGCGCGTGCCAGGCGCTTGTAGACATTGGCCTCCGTGGTGAAAAGGCGGAAGGCAATCTCACCGATGCTGAAGCCGCACAGCGTTTTCAACGCGAGCACCAGTCGCGATTCTTGGGGAATCGTCTCGTTACAGCAGACAAACAGCATGCGCAGCAGCTCGTCGCGTACTTCGCCGGCGAACACCGGTGAGACGGGCTCTTCGCCGTCATCGAGAAGGGGGCCGGCGGCGCTGTCCAGGATCTGCTGACGCCCCTCGTCCTTTCGCAGCACGCCCAGCAGGCTGTTGTGCGCTACGCGGTAGAGCCACGCGCCCGAGTTGTCGGGAATGCCGCTCGCCACCCAGGCCGTCAGTGCCGTCGTGAGCGCACCCTGCACGGCATCTTCCACCGCTTCCAGATGTCGAAGCCCCACGCGGCGGACGAGTACCGCCACCAGCCGGCCGTACTCGTGCCGGAAGTAGTGTTCCACGAGGCCCGGCGGCGATGCCGGGTCTCGTGGTCCGCGCGGGAGAGAGCGCTTGCTCACATCTTGGCGCCGGTCATCTCGCGAATTTCCAGCGACACTCCTGGAGCATGTACGGCCGGACACGCCCTGACCACCTCCACCGCGCCGTCGTAGTTTTCTGCGGAAACGATCATGTAGCCCCCCACCACTTCCTTGGCCTCCACGAACGGCCCGTCGGCCACCCCGGACGCGGTCACCACGCGCCCTTCTGATCGGAGTTTGTCTCCCATGTCGAGGATGGCGTCCTTGAACTGCTCCTTCCAAACATTGTAGGCGGCAAACATCTGCTGCATCTGTTCGGGCGAGGCGCCCGGCTGCCCCCCAGTGGGCCGATTTCTGAATAGGACGAGGTACCTGCGTTTGGACATGGTCTTACTCCTGTGGGTCGTTCGGAGCGCTCCCGCTCCATCTGCCTTTTGATGATGCGCGAAGGACCTTCGTTTGGACACCGACCAGCCCACTCGTACGCGATCCTCCCAAGAGATACCTCAACAGCGAACCATGCGCGAAGGTCTCGTTCGGATCGGCTTCGCGCGACGCCCACCCTTGACAGATATCTCGGTGCGCCGTAATAAATCCGCACTTCATGCCGGCGTCCCTCATCATCACGGCGCTGACGGCCGCGTTGGCGCTCGTCTCGTTGGGAGGCGGCGCCTACGAGTTTCTGGTCGTCGACCCCTTTTGGCCCCAGCGACCGGACATCGTCCAACCCGGCCGCGGCGGTATCTCGCGACGCCGCTTCTGGATCCCTGCCCACTCGGCGTTCGAGCTTTGCCTCATCGCCTCCTTGATCGTCTGCTGGGGCGTGCCCGACGTTCGGACGGCGCTTTGGGCTGCTCTCGCCAGCCACGCCACCATGCGTCTTTGGTCGGCGTTCGATTTCATTCCCAAGGCGCTCGCCTTCGAGCGCAAGGATCCCGCGGACATCGACGTGCTCGCGGCCCGACGCTGGACCCGACGTAGTCGGGGCAGGCTTCCGCTCGATCTCGTCACGTGCAGCGCCATGCTCACGGCTTTGGTGCTTTTGTCCCGGCTAGGACCGTGATGGCTCGACCTACGGACCCCTCACAACGCAAACGAGTCCTCGAAGAGCTCGCACGCGTGGGGCGCGAGCACAGCGATGCGACCGTCTTGTTTCACGCGACCATCGCCAGCCTCCTCAAGGTGCATCCAACCGACTACAAAGTGCTCGGCATCCTCGAGCGGCTCGGTGCCATGAACGCGGGCGACATCGCACGGCACTCGGGGCTGGCCACGGCGTCGGTCACGAACCTCATCGACCGCCTCGAGGAAAAGGGGTTCGTCAAACGGGTGCGCGCGGCCGAGGACCGGAGGCTCGTCGTGGTCGAACCCATCCGGGCTCGCATCACGGACGCTCGCGTTATTTTCAGCTCGACGGCCAAGTCGCTCGCCAAACTGTTCAAGCGGTATTCCGTTCCAGATCTTGCGGTCATCGCCGATTTTCTGCGACGCAACGCCGATAGACTTCGCGAGGAGACCCGCAAGGTCGCAAGCGACCGGCCGAACGACCGGAAACTGGTCGAGATGAGAGCGCCGGAGGATGGTTTTCAGAAAACGTCGGGCCGCGAGAAAAAAGTTGCGGCGCGTGTCGATCCGGCCCGGGCTGGTTCGTCGCCGTTTCAGAACGAGGCACCTGCGCGCCGCGTGATCGAAAAGCGAGCGGGTAAGTAAGTAGGCAAAAAAATAGGAGGAGAGCATGCGCAAGCTCATTGTTTCAGAATTCCTTTCCCTCGATGGTGTGATGCAGGCTCCCGGTGGCGCCGACGAAGACACCGAAGGTGGCTTCCGGCACGGGGGCTGGACCCTGCCGTACTGGCATGACGACATCGGCAGCGCCTTCGGCGCCCTCATGCAGGAGACCGATGCGTTCCTCCTCGGGCGCAAGACGTACGTCATACATGCGAACGCGTTCGAGCCGATGAAACCCGGCGACATGTTCGGGGACATGATGAACACCCCGGCCAAGTACGTCGTATCGAAGAGCCTCGAAAAGCCGATCTGGCGAAACACGACGATCATTCGCGACAACGTCGTGGAGGCGGTGCGGAAGCTCAAGGCAGCCCCCGGCAAGAACATTCTCACCGATGGGAGCCACGAGCTCGTGCACACGCTGCTGCAGCACGACCTGGTCGACGAGCTTCATCTCTTGCTCTATCCGCTCGTCCTCGGCGGTGGAAAGCGACTGCTCCCCGAAGGAGTCCACGCGACCTTCAAGCTGAAGGTGGCAAAGCCCTATCCGAGCGGTGTCGTGGGCCTCCACTACGAACGCGCGCGGTAATCCAGAAGCAAGGCACGGGCCCGAGCTCGAACCAAGGAGAAAGACGCGATGCGATTCATGGTCATGCACAAGATGACGGAAGAGATGGAAAAAGGCCTCCCGCCGGATCCAGCGATCATCGAGGGCGTCGGTAAGCTCGTCCAGGAGGGTGTAGAGGAGAAGGTCTTCGTCTCGGGTGAAGGGCTCAAGCCTTCGTCGCAACGGGTGCACATCGCCTACAAGAACGGCAAGCGCACGATCACCGACGGCCCCTTCACCGAGGCCAAGGAGCTCGTCGGCGGCTTCGCGCTCATCCGCGTGCGCTCCAAGGAGGAGGCGATCTCGTGGTGCGACAGGTTCGCGGCCGTGGTCGGCGACGTGGAGCTCTTCATGGGTGCGGTCGTCGAGCCGTGGGACCTCGGCATGATGCCGAAGGCGGAGCACGCCCCGCTCCGCTTCTTGTCGATGCTCAAGATGGATGAGCGCGCGGACGACGACGCGCGACCGGATCCACAGCACATGGCGAAGATGGGCGCGCTCGTCGACGAGATGACGAAGGCGGGCGTGCTGCAGGCGACCGGTGGCCTCGCGAGCACGAAGAAGGGCGCGCGTATCCGCTTCGAAGGCGGCACGCGCACCGTGATCGACGGCCCCTTCGCGGAGTCGAAAGAGCTCATCGCTGGCTACGCGATCCTCGATCTTCCGTCGAGGGCCGCGGCGATCGAATGGGCGATGCGCTTCGGCGACGTCGTGAAGGTGAACGAGGTGGAGATCCGGCAGATGCAGGAGTGACTCTTCATTGGTGACAGCGTGCAGCACCGCTGGGTCGGGTTCTTGCTGCCCGCAGCGGCGCTTCTGACGGTGGCAGGACATCTCGTCGCGCCGAGCGGTCCGGCGGCCAACGTTGCCGTCAACCTGCTTTCCAACTTTGGTCCGGTGCTGCTCATCATTGCTCCTCCTCCTCTAGCGCCTCCGGGCGACCCCGAGCGCGACAGTGGCGCCGATGCCACGACGGCCGTTCTTCGCGCGCGGAGTTGGAGCAGCACCGCCTGGGTCATCGCCATCACGCCGACGGTGTTGGTCTCGAAAACCTCGCGCACCGTGGTCGAGTCGCCAAAGCGTGGGGCATGGGCTCGATTGCTCACAATGAATCGAGAATCATCGACGGCACTGCCAGGTTCTTCCTCTTGCATCGCCCTCTACATTTCTGAGCTGGTTTCGCCGCCCGCGACGACTAAGGGTGTTCCATGCCCTCGAGTGGTCCGACCACTATGAAGTTATGTGGTCTGACCACTATCTGGATAATGGAGCGCCCAACCCATTTTTGGCATCGTACCTATTGACGCGTCCCGGCAGACGCTGTTACGAGATGCGCAAGCAGTCGCGCGCGAGGTCACGTCCGCGTCGCTGTGTCCTGCCGTGATTGAGAATCACCTGGAGAGGGAAGTTCCCATGCTGCGGAAGGGCTCGTCCTCGCTCGTATCGAACCGCCGGACTACTGCCGTGGTTCAATGGCCAACGTGTCTCACGGCCGTGGTGCTCATCCTCGGAACCATCGTCGCGGGCTGCGACGGAGGTGATTCTGAGCCGAGCGACGGGCAAGCAGGGGGAAATGGAGGTCGGGCAGCCGGCGGAACGGGAGGAGGAGCAGGACAGGGCGGGCAAGCAGGACAACCGGAAGGCGGCCAGGGGGGGCGCGGGGGCCAGGGCCAGAGCGGGCAAGGCCAAGCCGGACAGGCAGGCCAGAGCGTCGGCGGTGCCGGAGGTGCAGGTGGCAGCGGTCCCAACATGGACGCTGCCTCGGGAGGCGCCGGAGGAAAAGAAGGCGGCGTGCCCGACGCTGCGTCGGCCGGCTCGGCGGGAGCAGGCCCCTCCGATTCGAGTCCGCCGGGTGCGGATGGCGCGCTGGACGTCGCAGCGCCATCGGATGGCGGAGCACGAGACGCGGGCGCCGATGCCGGGATTCCCACCGCCACCGGTCCGATCTGGGTCTCACCCACCGGCAACGATGCCAATCCGGGGACCGAAGCGTTGCCGCTGCTGACGCTTCAGCGGGCGGTCCTCATGGCCGCGCCGGGTATCACCATCTGGATGATGCCGGGAACGCATTCCTATGACGCGCGGGTCGTCATCAAGTCCACATCGGTCAACACCGCCATTTCGTCAGACGCCGTGGTGAACCCGCCGGTACCGGGCGTTGCGCGCGATGGAACTGCCGCGCAGCCCATCCGCATCTGGGCCGTCGCCGGTTCGCGTCCTGTGATTGACTTCAAGCGCCAGAAGGACAAGGCCGGAACCAATGTGACGGCAGCGCAAGGTGCGCGCGGCATCCTTCTCTGGGCGCACTATTGGCACATCAGGGGCCTGGAGATCAAAGAGGCCGCCGACAACTGCGTTCACATCGCCGGGTCGCACAACACCATCGAAGACACGAAAGTCCACGATTGCGCCGACTCGGGGCTTCAGATCACCGTGCCGGAGGCGCTGGCTGCCGACACCAGTTTGGGCGCCTACAACAGCATCATCAACTGCGATTCCTACATGAACTTCGACGCCCTCACGAACGGCGAGAATGCCGACGGCTTCGCCATCAAGGACCGCACGGGGCCTGGGAACGAGTTCCGCGGTTGCAGGGCTTGGTACAACGCCGACGACGGGTGGGACTTCTTCTACGCCAACGAGCCCATCGTCATCCAAGAGTGCTGGTCATTCTCCGCTCGGCATCCGAACTCCACGGCCGTGAGTGACGGAAACGGCTTCAAGCTGGGTGGGCAGCGGGACGGCATGCCTTCCAACGAAGCGAATCACCGGTTGACGCGGGCGTTCGCTTTCCACAACCCCGCCATCGGTTTCAACTTGAACAACAACACCGGGTCGGTGACCTGCACGATGTGCGGGGCTTGGGGCAATCAGACGAACTTCGAGTCGGGAATTCAACATTCGGGGGACATCACTCTCTCCGTCACGGTCGATCGCGCCATCAACGCGCAGCGCGATGCGACCGGGAATCTGCCCAATATTTCGACGCTATGAGCACCATTTCGCTCGGCGTCGCGACGCGCGCAAGAAGTGCAGCCCGAAACCGATTCAGGAGGAAATATGCGGCACATCGTGAAGCTCTCGGCTATCGGCGCGCTCATTCTCGGCGTCGTTGGATGTAGCAGCAGCCCGGCCCCTGACGTCGAATCCGGCGGAGCCGGAGGTCAAACGACGGGAAGCGGTGGCCGCGGCGGTGTCGGTGGCGGGGCGAACGCGGGCGGTGCCGGCGGGGCGAAGGCGGGAGCGGGAGGCACTGGCGGCGCGAGCGGTAGCGGTGGTGCGAGCGGTAGCGGCGGTGCGAGCGGTGGCGGTGGTGCGAGCGGTAGCGGTGGTGCGAGCGGTGGCGGTGGTGCGAGCGGTGGCGGTGGTGCGAGCGGTAGCGGCGGTGCGAGCGGTGGCGGGAGTGCGAGCGGTACAGCGGGCGGCGCAGGCAATGCTGGAAGCGGCGGGAGCGGCGGTTCGCCGGCCGACGCGGCCGCCGACGGCGCACGGGAAGGCGGCGCCGGCGCCGTTGACAGTGGACAAGACGGCAGCGGCGGAGCGGCCGATGCGCCGCGCGTCGACGCCGCCACGGACGCCAGCGTTTGCGGCGCGATCAGCAATCCCTCGCCAATTCCGAGCAATATCGTCGTACCCCCATGGTGGACGCAGATGATCTGCCAGCCGGATCTGACGCCCCCACCGATGCCCAACTTCGCACTCTGCGGGTACGGGCAGGGGGCGACCGGTGGCGGAAACGCGACGGCGACCATGGTCAGTTCGCTTTCCGCCTTCACCAGCGCCGTGGCTGGAACGAACGCGGCCGTCGTCATGGTGACCGCAACGATCGCCCTCAACGGCATGATCGCCGTTGGCAGCAACAAGACGATCATCGGCATGGGAAGTAGCGGACGCCTCAACAACGGAGGATTGCGCCTCAGCGGGTCCACCAACGTCATCATCCGCAACCTGACCATCAGCAACTGGCACAACCCGAGTTGGGACGGGATTTCGCTCGAAGACGCATCCAGCAGGGTTTGGATCGATCACAACACGTTTTTTACGCCGACCTTGACCGACGGAACCGACGGCGAGGGCGATGACCTCGAGAAAAACCAACACGACGGTGCCATCGACATGAGGGGTGGCTCGCAGAATGTCACCATTTCCTGGAACCACATTCACGATTCCTGGAAGATGAGTCTGCTGGGGAGCAGCGATTCCGATAGCGGAACCTGGAACGTCAGCTACCACCACAATTACTACTTCCGCATCGGCTCGCGCATGCCGAGCATCCGCGGGGGTACCGGACACATCTTCAACAACTTTTACAAAGAGATATTCGTCACCGGGATCAACACGCGCCTCTCGGCACAGGTGTTGGTCGAGAACAACTACTTCGAGCGCGCGCGCAACGGACTCGTGTCGGCCGACAGTACGAGCGAGCCCGGGTTCGCCGTCAAACGCGGCAACCTCTTCGTGCCGCCGGAGAGCGAGACCATCATCACCAGCTCGAGCGTGCTGGTCCCCCAGACGGGCACGCTCACCTCGGTTCCCTATACTTGCAGCGTGGATCCGGCCGATCGCGTACCCGCGTTGGTGGTCAATTGGGGAGGCGTAGGCAAGATTCCCTAAACCCTCTTTCGGCTTGTCTACGGGGGGTGCGTGGCCCCACGCTGAATGAATGGCAGGAGACATCTCGACGGCTTCGGCGCTCTCCTTGCTACTGCCGCGGCCACGGCGGGTGCAACGGCTCGAAGGCACCTGGTCGCTCCCCCCGACATTGCACCTCGCGTGTCCCGATCAGGTGAACGCTACCTGTGCGCTCGAGCGGCTCGAGCAGGCGCTCAACGCTCGGGGCCATGGACTCGAGCGAACGACCGAGCCTGATTCTGCCGCGCACGTCCGGATGCGCATCGAGCCTCTCGGGTTCGGCGCGGCGCTCCCCGAGAGCCTCTCGAAGCAGGCTTACGCCGCGATCCTCTCGAACGGCAGCGCAACCCTTTCGGCCATCAGCGCTCTCGGACTCGGGTACGCGCTGTCGACGCTCACGCAGCTCATCGAGCTCTCGAGCAGCAGCCCGGGAGCGCTCGCGCTGCCCTGCGTGTCCATTGAAGACTCGCCCGACTTTCCGGTTCGGGGCGTGTTGCTGGACATCAGCCGAGACAAGGTGCCGACGCTCGCCACGCTTCAGACGCTCGTCGATCGGCTGGCGCACTGGAAGGTGAATCAACTGCAGCTCTACATGGAGCACACGTTCGCCTACGCGGGTCATGGGGTCGTCTGGAGACACGCGAGCCCGCTGACGCCAGAAGAGGTCCGGACCTTCGACGCCTACTGCGCGGCGCGACACGTCGAGCTCGTACCGAACCAAAACAGCTTCGGCCACATGCATCGCTGGCTCGTCCACGAGCCTTACCGCAAGCTCGCCGAGTGCCCGGACGGCTTCGAGCACCCCTGGGACTGGAGCGGCGAGCCCTACGGCCTCAGCGCCACCGATCCGGCGAGCCTCGGATTTCTGGAAGGCCTGTATGACCAGCTGCTGCCCCATTTTCGGAGCCGCCTGTTCAATGTCGGTCTCGACGAGCCGCTCGATCTCGGCCGCGGCCGTTCTAAGGCGACCTGCGAGGCGCGCGGCGCGGGCCGGCTGTACCTCGATTTCTTGAAGGCGGTACACGCGCGTGTGAAGAGCCGCGGGCGCACCATGGCTTTCTGGGCCGACACGATCACGAGCAGCCCGGAGCTTTTGCCAGAGGTACCGAAGGACGCGATCGCGCTCGAGTGGGGCTACGAAGCGAGCCACCCTTTCGCGGAGCACCTCACAGCACTCCGCGGCGCCGGGCTCGCATGTTACGTCTGCCCCGGCACGAGCAGCTGGAACTCCTTCGCCGGTCGCACGCACAACGCCGTCGAGAACATCGCGAAGGCCGCCCGCGAGGGCCAAGCGGGTGGCGCTACCGGCATCTTGATCACGGATTGGGGCGATCATGGGCACCTGCAGCCGCTGTCGGTGAGTTACCCGGGATTCGTCCTTGGCGCGGCTTTCGGGTGGAACGTCGCTGATGCGGCGCGCCCTTTCGAGCTCGATCTGCCGCGGCTGCTCGACGTTCATGCCTTCTCCGACGCGGCGTCGGTGCTCGGGCGCGTCGCCTACGATCTCGGCGACGCCTATCGGCACGCGGGCAGCTTGCGCACCAATGCGTCGGCATTGTTTTGGAGCGTGCTCAAGCCGGAGCGGTTGTTCTCCCCGCCGGGAGTGACGCGCGAGACGCTCGAGCAGACGCTCGCCTACGTCGAGCGCGCCGGCGAAGCGCTGCCGAGCGCGCGCCCGCGCACGGCGGAAGGTGTCTTGGCCATCGAAGAGCTCGGCTATGCGCGCGATCTCCTGAGCTTCGCCTGCCGGCTCGGGATGGCACGTTCTTCGCTCGCCGATCCCGACGCCCTCGCGCGCTTGTCGCAAGCCGAGCGCGCCGAGCTCTCGTCGATGCTGAGCGGGATCATTGCCCGTCACGGAGCGCTTTGGGCGGCGCGCAACCGCCCCGGCGGGCAGCTCGATTCCGCCCGCCACCTTTTGCGCGTGCTGGAAGCTCTCACGTGAACGCGTCGTGCCATTGGCGGTACATCTGTCGATGATGTAATAGGGCGTCATGTTTCGACTCACGTACGCCTTTTTCGTGCGATGCACGTCCGCACTCACCTTGCTCGGCGCAAGCGCGTGTGTTGCCCACGCCGCGCCAGCCAGCGGGGCCAAAGCGACCCCGGAGTCGAACCAACAACGAGCGGCTCGCCATCCGTTCACCGTCGACGACATGCTCGCCATGGACCGCGTCCGCGAGCTCGACGTGTCACCCGATGGCAAGCTCGTCGCGTTTACCGTCTCGTCGACGAATTTCGCGGCCAATAAGCGTAGAACGGACGTATGGCTGGCGGCGCTCGACGGATCGGTCGTGCGGCCGCTCACGATCCACGCTGACACCGATCGCGGCGACTCCAATGAGGCCCCTCGGTTCGCGCCGGACGGCAAGAGCGTCCTCTTCATCTCGTCGAGGACCGGTTCGTCGCAAGTCTGGCGCATCGCGCTCACCGGTGGCGACGTTTCTCAAGTCACGAAGCTCCCCGTCGACGTCGGCGGCGCCCTTCCCTTTCCGGATGGAAAACGTCTTCTTCTCATGCTCGAAGTCTATCCCGACGCGGCGACGCTCGAGGAAACCGCCCAGCGCGACGAAGCCAAGGTGAAGAATCCCTCCAAAGTCATGGCGTACGATCAACTCATGATCCGCCACTGGGACTCGTGGCAGGACGGCAAACTCCGCCACGTGTTCGTGTGGAACGACGCTGCGACCGCGCCAATCGATCTGCTCAAAGGGCTCGCTTCCGATGCGCCCCCGCGTCCGTTCGGTGGAATGGAGCAGGTCTCCATCACGCCCGACGGAAACGAAGTTGTCTTCGCGGCCAAGGTGAGCTCGAAAGACGCGGCGTGGTCCACGAACGTCGATCTCTTCGTTGCGCCGAGCGATGGCGGAACGACGCCCATCAACCTGTCGGCTCAGAACCTGGCCGAAGACGGCGATCCGGTCTTCTCGCCAGATGGCTCGAAATTGGCCTATTTGGCGATGGTCCGGCCGGGTTACGAGTCGGATCGACGGCGCGCCGTGGTCATGGATTGGAAGACGAGGCGCACGCTTTCGTCGACCGAGGCGTGGGACCGCGCTCCCGCCGAGCTTGCATGGACGAAGGACGGCAAGACGCTGGTGACGGCCGCCGATCACCTGGGCCGCCATTCGCTCTTCACCATCGCCGCCGACGCTGGGCGAGCGACCGTACGGTTCGACATGGGAAGCAACGAGGAAGTCCATGTCGCCGGCAATCGGTTCGTCTTCTTGCACCATTCGCTCCGCAACCCTGCGGAAATCTGGACGGCCGGGCTCGATGGAAAAGGAGCTCGTCCGCTCACGCACATCAACGACGCCCGCGTCGCCGCCATCGAATGGGGTGAACCCGAACAGTTCGAGTTCGCGGGCGCGCGCGGCGACAAAGTGCGCGCTTGGATTGTCAAGCCAGCGGAGATGAAAGCCGGAAAGCGGGTCCCGGTGGCCCTCTTGATTCATGGAGGTCCGCAAGGTTCGTTCAAAGACGACTTTCACTACCGATGGAACCCGCAGGCCTACGCGGGCCGCGGGTATGCGGCGATCATGATCGACTTTCACGGATCGACGGGTTACGGTCAAGCGTTCACCGACGCCATCCGCGGCGACTGGGGTGGCGCGCCGTTCGAAGACTTGATGAAGGGTCTCGATGCAGCGCTCGCCAAGTATCCGACGCTCGACCGCGATCGCGTCGCCGCCCTCGGGGCATCCTACGGCGGCTACATGATCAATTGGATCAACGGGAAGACCGACCGCTTCAAAGCGCTCGTGTGCCACGACGGCAACCTCGACGAGACGATGGCCTACTTCGACACCGAAGAGCTGTGGTTTCCGGAATGGGAGCACGGCGGCACGCCCTGGGAGAACCCAGAATCGTTCGGCAAGCAAAGCCCGGTGGCGTTCGTCAAAAACTGGAAGACGCCGACGCTCGTCATCCACGGCGGGCGCGACTACCGCGTGGTCGAGACCCAGGGCATCGGCACGTTCACGGCGCTCCAGCGGCGCGGTGTGCCCTCACGTTTCGTCTATTTTCCCGAAGCGAACCACTGGGTGCTCAAACCGCAGGATTCCCAGCGTTGGCATCAAGAGGTTCTCGACTGGCTCGATCGCTATACGAAGAGCAAGTAGATCACGACGTGATCTCGCCGAGCGTTCGTCGCGTGCTCGCCACTCCCCGATTCCTGGGGCTCCTGGCGACGAACGTCGTGCTGGGCTTGACGACGGCGTTGGTCCTTCCGTTCCTCTCGCTCTGGGCCACGCACGACATTGGCATGAGTAGAGAGACGCTGGGAACGTTCATGACGGTCCAAGCACTGAGCGCGATCACGATCAGCACCCTGATCGCTCGCTGGTCCGACAGAGGCGTCTCGCGCCGCACGCTGCTTCTAATCGGCAGCTGTGCTGGCGCGCTGGGCCATCTGGGATTTGCCTACGTACGCGATCCGCTCCTGCTCCTCTTCATCGGCTCGTCGGCGTGGGCCCTCGCGTCCATCAGCTTCGCTCAGTTCTTTGCGCACGTGCGCGAGCACCTCGAGCACACCGAACGGGCAGGAACTGCTGTGCCGCTCTTGATGGGCATCCTGCGCGCCTGTTACGCCCTGGCGTGGACCGTGGGGCCCGTGCTCGCAGCTCGGCTCGTGAGCCGCTTCGGTTACCCAGCCATCTTTCAGACGGCCGCCTCGCTCTTCATTGTCTTCGCGGCCGGGGTGATCGCGTTCGTGCCGCGAGGCGCGCGGGTAGCGGCAGCTGCGCCGACCCAGCCGGTAACGTGGGGATTGGGTCAGCCTCGCGTGCTCGCGCACGCCGTCGCCTTCGCCTTGATGTTCGCCGCCTTCACGATCCAGGGGATGAATTTGCCCCTCTTTCTCACCGACAAGCTGGGAGCGACGGTGCACGGGGTTGGCGCCGCGTTCGCCGTGTCTCCCCTCTTCGAGATCCTCTTCATGGTGGGCTTCGGTCACCTCGCGGCCCTCGGCCACCAGCGGCGCGTGATCGTGGTCGGCGCAGCGGCTGCCGTGGGCTATTTCGCGGCGCTGCCTTTCATCACCGCGGTCTGGCACGTCTATCCGCTACAAGTGCTGAATGCTGCGGCTCATGCGGTCACCACCAGCGTGGCGATTCCGTTCTTTCAGGATCTCATGCCTGGGCAGCCTGGCGCAGCGACGACCCTTTACTCGAACGCACTCAAAGCGGGAAGTCTGCTCGGCTTCGGCGCCTTCGGGCTTCTGGCGAGCTCCTTGGGACATGCGCGCCTGTTTTGGGTCTGCGCTGGATTCGCCTTGGTCACGCTTGCGATCGTGTCATTCGCGCGGCAGTGCAAACGTACAAGCCATTCAAGATGAGGTGCGTCGCGATGTCGACGAAGCCTGCGGCGGCGAAAGCCGCATGCTGCTCGGCTTCGGTCGAGTGCAGCGCGGTCAAACGAGCGCTGTCGTCTGGCGGCGTGTGATCGCAGACGACCAGCAATCCGCCTGGACGCAGAAGGTCGCGCACCTGGCGGTACAGGCCAGGAACGTGGCGCTTATGACGAATTTCATGAATAGCTTGCATCGCAACAACGGCGTCAAAGGGAGCGGGGAAATGCTCGGTCCAGTCCGGAAGCTTGAAGTCCCCGCAGATGAACGTGGCCGAGGGATGAATCGCAAGGCGCGCTCGACTCATGTCGAGCATCGGCTGCGAGAAGTCGAATAGGGTGTAGTTGTCGAGAGAGCAGACTTGCAAGATTGCGTCGGCCAGCAACCCCGGGCCAGCGCCGAGTTCGAGCACGCGACGGGGAGCCGGCATGGCGGCGCGCAGTAGTTCCGCGATGGCCTTCCGAATCGGAGCGCGCCAAGGACGCGTGTGATCGGCGGTAGCAACCCAGTCACCCGCGTCCGACGGATCGCGCAGGTCGATCGGGCTCGGCACGTCTTGGTCCCGATCGTCGGCAACAGCGTGCACGTTCCGTCCGCCCACCTTCTCCTTATACCGCCCAGCACAGCGCTGGGGTCGACGTTCCGCGTAGCTTGCGTCTCCGATCCGTTGGAATCGCCTACGCGCTGCCGTATCCCCGCATGCCCCTACCTTGTACCTTCCACCGAACATGCACCGAACCTGCAAACACATTCCTTGAAGACAAATGACCGTCCGGGCGTTCCTATATGAGTCATCGGGAGGCTCGATATGCATCCTTTCGTTCGTCTCATCGGAATCATGGGCGTTTTCATGCTGGCTACGGTGGGGTGGCTCATTTTGGGCGCGGTGACCGGCTCGCGCACCAACGACCAGAAAGGCACCTTGGAGGGCCGTGTCGCCGATCTATGGGGAAGCCCGCAAACCCAAACGGCGCCGAGTTTCGAGCTCCACTGGACCGAGCCAATGACGAAAACGGAGCAAGTCACGGATGCGATGGGGCACACCACCACCAAGAAGACGGTCGAGTCCGTGCCGCGCGTCCAGATCGTCGATCCCATGCGTTCACGCCTCGCGGTGGATCTGCACCTCGACCAGCGACGAAAAGGGCTCCTCTGGTTTCCGCTCTACGATGTGGCCTTTCGCGGCGCGTGGGCCTACCGCCATACGGACGAGACCGCGCGTGACCTCCATGTGGCGCTGGTCTTGCCCGACAAGTCGGGCATCTACGACGACTTTCACTTCGTCGTAGACGGTGTCGATCTCGCGCCGAGATTGCGCCCATCCGAAGGCGTCATCGCCACGGTCGTCCCAGTGAAGCCCGGGCAGAGCGTGGCGCTCGAAGTTTCGTACCGCTCGCGCGGCATGCACGAATGGACTTACCGTCCAACGAACCAGGTTGGCCAGATCGAGGATTTCAGTTTGAAGATGAAAACCGATTTTCGAGATGTCGACTTTCCCAAGCTCACGATGTCTCCTTCCACGAAAAGTGCACAAGGCTCGGGATACGACCTCGAATGGACTTTCTCGCGACTGGTGTCGGGCTACGGCATCGGTATGGTGATGCCCGCGCACGTGCAGCCGGGCGAGCTTGCGGCGCGGATGAGTTTTTCGGCGCCGGTCTCGCTGGGCCTGTTTCTGGTGTTCATCTACGTGATGACGCTGATAAAGCGGATTGCGCTGCACCCGATGAACTTGCTCTTCGTCGCGGCGGCGTTCTTCTCCTTCAACCTGCTTTTTGGTTACACCGCTGACCGGTTGCCCGTCGAATCAGCCTTTCTCTTGTCGAGCGCGGTCAGCGTCGGACTGGTCGTCAGCTATTTGCGCCTGGTGGTGGGTCCACGATTCGCGCTGATCGAGGCTGGACTCGCCCAGCTTGTCTACCAAGTCGGCTTTTCGCTGGCGCACTTTTACGAAGGCTACACCGGGCTCAGTATTACCGTTCTCGTGATTCTGACGCTCTTTCTGCTGATGCAGCTCACTGGCCGGTTGTCGTGGAGTGCTGCTTTTGCGAGAGGCTCTTGACGCGCACGACGATCCTCCCGCCTAGGCCATAGTTCTGCTCTTTTCGCGACGTCGATAGCGTTCCTTCGCAGCGCGTCCCATGCGTTCCAGAAGGGGCATCAGCCGGTGTCGCAGCCCGGGAAAGAGGTAGCCAGCGTTGGTCATGACCCTCGACACCTGCGACGGCGTCCGCTCGCGTGCGCCATCGAGCGCCGAAGCGAGCACCAGGCCGGCGATTTCCTCCGCCGTGCTCATCGGTTGGGAAAAGACCACATCGGGGACATGCTCGAGGTCGTTCATGATGAATCCCGTGTCCACCGGCCCGGGAGATACGACGGAGACGCGAATTCCCGTGCTCGCCAGTTCCTCGGCGAGCGCGAAGCTGAAGGCACGAAGGCCGAATTTGGTCGCGCAGTACGTGGCTTCGTCGGGAAACGGAACGCGCCCGGCGAGCGAGGCGACGTTGACGATCGAGCCGCCTCCGCGGCGCCGTAGGTACGGCAGCGCGGCTCTCGTAAGGAGGATCGGCGCCATCAGGTTCACCGCCACCATGCGGAGACAGCTCCTCGAAGGATCGGTCTTCGACAGGCCCCCGATGATTGGCGCCGGCGTTGTTGACGAGCACGTCGATGCCGCCTAGTTCGTTGGCAACCCGCTCGAGGAGGGCCAGCGCAGAGCGGGCATCGCTCACGTCGGTCGGCACGGCAATCGCTCGACCCCCCGTCCGGCGGATCTCTGCCGCGAGGTCTTCGAGCGCGTCCTCTGTCCGCGCCGCGAGCGCGACGGCTGCACCTTCTGCCGCGAACGCGCGTGCCGAGGCTGCGCCGATGCCGCTCGACGCGCCCGTCACCACGACGACTTTTTCGGAGAACCTTCGTTGACGCGTCTCGCTCATTTCCGCTCCTCTCCCGAGGCTTGCGCCTCTTAGCTCACGATTTCAGCGACGAACTCTACTGCGGTTCCTCCGCCGCAGCAGCACCGCAACCAACGACCCATGAGGACGCCGGGATGCCTGATTTGTCCGACCCGAAGACGTTCTTCGATTGGATGGGGAGGGTCTTGGCCACCGCTCGCGTGCTCCATCCCCGTTGTCCCGGCAAATCGCCTGACGCGGGTCGACTGGAAGGGCATCGGTAGCCGCAAAATGCCCGGCCATGCGCTTCGATCCGAAAGTCACGGCGGACCCTTGACGCGTCCCCGGCGCGGCGAAAGCTTCACTTCTCGAAGGTCCTTGAGCGCTTGGTTCCACAGCGATTCGAAGCCCGTGGTGAGGCTTTCGGCGAGCGACCTGTCGCTCACCAGCAGTGAGGCGAAACGTCCCTCGGGAACGAAGGGATGATCGAGTGAAAGGATCACCGTTTCACTGTCTATCACGTGAAACGGATGGCCCATTTCGCCTGAATAGCGGAGCCCCGACAGGCGCGTGAGCGACGGTTCGTTGGTCCTCAGGAAGTGGACCAGACGTGGCGCCGTGCGATCCGAAAATCCGAAGATCACCCGGTGCTGAATGCCCCGATCGTTCACCGCGCGGACGATACGCTTGAGCACATCGAACCCTTCCTGGGCCTGTCGAGTCATGGCGGCAAGATCGCCGTCCTCGACGTAGGAGAGCACCTGGTGCTTGGCCGCGGCCAGGCGAGACAGGTGCCGCTTGACGTGGCTCTCGGTGCCGAGGGCCAGATCCACGAACGTCCGGCGACCTTGCAGCTTGCCGGGCAATCTTGCCAGGGCGGCGCGTAGCTTTCCTGACCGCGATGCAAAGCCTTCCGCCCGCTCTCGTACCACGTCGACCAGACGATCCACCACCACGTCGGAGGGCAGAGCGGAGTAGAGCTTGGGACGCGTGCGCTGAATCTCGCAAAGGCCGAGCCGCGCCAGTTTCTCCATCGCCAGGTAGATCTTCGAAGTGGGAATGTCTCCCTGGCGGCATAGAGACGCGGCATCAGCCACCCCCAACACGCCCAGGGATATGAGGGCACGTTTCTCATATTGGGAGAATCCAACCTCGTCGAGCACCGACAGGTCCGGCAGGTCCATTTGCAGTTTCTACTCCAGCGAGTAGATGAAATCGAGTTCCTCCTGCTTTAGATTCTTTCCTCGACAGGAGATGGCGAAATGGACGAGCCCAACTTTCCTCACGTGGTCCCGAGCTTCACGGTCGACGCTGTCGAACCGTTGCGTGACTTCTACATCGAGCAACTCGGCTTCGCTCACATGATGGGAATCGTCGGCAAGGACGGGAAGCTCGACACTGCCATCGTCGTCCGCGACGGGATGACCGTCATGATCGGTCGAGCCGAGAAGCCAGCCCCCGGAACGGAGCTCACCCCCAAGTATGATCGGACCGTCGACCTCTACTTCTACGTCAGGGATGTCGATGCCTACCATGCCGAGATCGCCGCGCGTGGCGTTGCGATCGTTGACGCCTTGACCACGCACTGGTGGGGCGACCGCTCCTTTCGCGTGAAGGATCCCTACGGGTACTCGATCTCGTTTGCTCAGACCGTCGCCGAGTTCAATCCGCCTGCGGATGTGAAGGCGATGTGATGGGTGTCGAGGCGATAACCGTCGTTCCCTACTTTCTGGTGTTGCTCCTGCCGGGACCCTCCGCCGATGCCCAGTCTGACTGGGAGGAACACATCGCGTTCATCGATTTGATGATCGAACGCAACGTGGTCCTCCTGGGAGGAGAGTTCGGCAGTCCCGTCGGCGGTGCCGCGGCGGCCTACCTGCTGCACACCACCACCCGTTCAGAAGCAGAATCCTGGGCGCGAAGGGATCCATTGGTTCGCGACGGACGCATGAATCCCGAGATCATCGAATGGCGTTTGGTAGGAATCAATCCACGAGCGATCGATCCCTCGCTGCTCTGAGGCTGCAGTGGCCATCGTGGCCGGCGCTTGTACGCAATGCGCGATCAGCACGCACCCGTACTCTTCGGTTTCACCTCGCGACCCCGCCGCGTAGACCGCGAGCCGCACCCGATCCGCGAGCACGGGAACGGCCACGGCGCAAAAAACCGATTGGCCATGCGATCAGCGAAGCGGCACGCCACAGCGGTGACAAAAGGAAGGATTGATGTGCTTGCCGAGATAACGCTCACACGCCGGGCATCGCCAGTTCAGGAGCGAAAACACGAGCCCACCGCCCATCACAACGACGAATATCCCGACGACCACCGACGGCGCGAGCCCGAAAAGGGGCGCCTTCGTCTTCTCGTCGAGTGCGATCAGGACGCCGACCATGAACACGACGAGCGGGATCGAGACGAAGAGCTGTCGCTTCCGCCGCCTCGCGAATTCGGCACGGAGAGCCGCTTTCTGATCGTGGGTGTAGGTCATGCTCGCCCCAGGGACTGGCACCCTCACACTCTAACAGGTGGCGGGCATCGGGTCAGTCGTGGGCGGAGTCATCGACCCTCCCTCGGTGGTGACGACACCAAGCCCCGAGCCACCCATCCGGTGATCCCCCGAGCGACTCCGATTCGACGCTCGCCGCCGCCGCGGCGATTGGCGCCACAGATGGTGACGACCGGGATGTCGGAAGGATGACACTTTGGGGCCGGTCGTTGGACCGGCCCTACGCCGCGCCGGATGACGACTGAGCCAGCGCGACCGCGTCGGCACCTGCTGCAAATCGCAGCTGCCGAGAAGTATCGTTGGCGGCACGCCACACCGCCTCGGCCACGTCGGACTCGGTCGTCACCAGAGCCGGCTTCGCAAATGCAGCGAAGATGGGCTGTGCGAAGGGCGCGTAGGCCTCCGGAATCAACCCTTCCATGCGTGCTCCGCCGTTGCTCGTAAAGCGGGTGGTCGGACCGTAGCCCGGCTCGACCAGTTTGACCCGCACGTTGAAGGCCTCGAGCTCGAACGCGAGCGACCCGGTGAACCCTTCGATGGCCATCTTGCTCGCGGTGTACACGGCCGCCAGCGGCATGGGCGTGAGCGTCACGCTCGAGGTCACGTTCACCACCACGCCCGACCTCCGCGCGCGGAACTGGGGCAACACCGCCTGCGTCATCGCCATCACGCCGAAGGTGTTGGTCTCGAACACCTCGCGCGCCGTCGCCATCGGGGTGGCCTCGAAGGCGCCGACGACACCGATGCCCGCGTTGTTGACGAGCACGTCGATGGGCCCACTCGCCTCGAGCGCGGCCGCGATGCGCTCGGGCTTCGTCACGTCGAGGGGAAGCACGCGGAGTCGTTCTGACGGGGGCAAAGCATCTGCACGCGGCGTTCGCATGGTGGCGATCACGTTCCACCCCTGCGCGTGGAAGTGGCGAGCGGTCTCGAGGCCATAACCAGAAGAGCAACCAGTAATGAGCACGGTTTTCATGGTGAAGACCATAGCGACCGCTCACCGGACGATCTACCATGTAAAGTCCACATTTCATTGGTGGGCGTCCAGACATGAATGACCCTCTCTCGGAAGTCCTCGCGCTGCTACAGCCGCATGCCGTGTTCTCGAGACGCATCAGCGGCGCTGGTCGCTGGGGCGTCGCCTACTCGGCGTTCGGCCACCCCAGCTTCTGCGCGGTACTCGAGGGGCGCTGTCGCCTCGCCGTCGACGGCCAGCGTGCCCTCACGCTCGAGGCTGGCGACTTCGTCCTCCTGCCGTCGACGCCGGGCTTCACGATGTCGGGCTTCGGGCCGGTGAGGCCCGTCCGCTTCGACCCGAAGGTGACGTCCGCGCGCCTGGGTGAAGTCCGCCACGGCACGCGCGGTGGTCCCCCCGACGTACGCCTGCTCGGCGGCTGGTTCGCCTTCGACTCGCCCGACGCGGGGTTGCTGGTGTCGCTACTGCCCTCTGTGATTCACGTGCGCGGCGCCGAGCGGCTCTCGATACTCGTGCGGCTGGTGGGCGAGGAATCGAGCGAACGGAGATCCGGCCGCGATCTCGTGCTCACGCGCCTCGTGGAGGTGCTGCTCATCGAAGCGCTGCGGTCGACGCCGCGTGAAGACGCGCCTCCGGGACTGCTGCGCGGTTTGGCCGATGCGCGGCTCGCGCCAGCGATACGGCAGATGCACGGTCAGCTGGCGCGCTCGTGGACGGTAGCCCAGCTCGCGAAAACGGCCGCCCTCTCGCGCTCGGCGTTCTTCGAACGTTTCACGCGTACCGTGGGACTGCCGCCGATGGAGTACCTGCTCGCCTGGCGCATGGCCATCGCGAAGGATCTGCTGCGCCGCGACGACTTCGGGATCGCCGACGTCGCCGAACGTGTCGGCTACGGCTCGGCGAGCACCTTCAGCACCGCCTTCAGCCGGCACGTGGGGAAGCCTCCGGGTCGCTACGCGCGTGCCAACACTGGAGATGCACGGCGAGACGCGTGAGCGGATAGAAATGTCCGTCGAACGGATGCGAAGCGAAGAGGATCCGGGCTCACTGTGCCGCCATGCTCTGCCCACCCACCACGCTTTGCTCGATGATCGAGAACGGGTCGTAGCCGACCAGTGAGCTTCTCGGGTGAGGAACCCCCGCGAAGGTCGCCGAGTCGCACACTAGCGCAACAACCACTGACCATACGCGAGCATATAGAGCGTAACGACGATGGCCGCGGCAACGTCAAGCAAGAAGCCCACGCGTATCATCGTGGACAGTCGGATGTATCCGCTTCCGAAGACGATCGCGTTGGGGGGTGTACCGGCCGGGAGCATGAAGTCGCAGGACGCCCCCATGGTGATTGCAAACAGGACAGGCAGGTTCGGCGGCAGAACGTTGAGCGCGACGTTGATGGTCGCCGTGTTCGACGCTACGGCCGAGAGCCCGATCGTTCCGCTGGTCGCCAGGCCGATCTGTCCCGCGAGGGGCAGCTCGGCGAGCCCGCCGAATCGCTCGCCGAGCCAAAGCGAAAGCCCGCTTTCCTCGATGCCGGCCGCCATGGTGAAGCTGCCGCCCAAGAGCACCAGCGAGCCCCACGGAAGCCGGCGGAGCGCCTGAAGGGACAACTTGCGCCACACGAGCAGAGTCGCCGCCGCAAGCATCGACACGCCGGCCTCGTAGTGTTTACCCTGAATGCGAAAGCCCCCGAGCAGCCTCGAGATGTGCGGCCCCACGAGCGGTTGCACCAGGCTGCTTGAAATCCACAGAGCGGCCGCCCCCAGGAAGACGATCCCGACGGTGCGCTCTCCCCTGCTCCAGACTCCCATCGCCGAAAGCTCGCGCTCGATGAGCTCTCGCCCGTGGACGTTGGCTAAGCCCTCGCGCCGTGCCAGGAGCCACAGCGCACCCCAAACGACGGGAATGAACAGCACCACGAACGGCAGCGCGACCGCGAGATACTGCAAAAAGCCAATGTCGACATGGAGGTTTTCGGCGACGAAACCGCAGAAGATCGAGTTGGGCCCGGTGCCAATCTTCGTGCCAATCCCGCCGACGTTCGCGCCGTATGCCACCGCCAGCATGACCGCAGTACCGAACAGCGTAAGCCGCCCTTGGCCCCTCGCGGCCTCGAGCTCCTTGACCAAAGCAAGGCCGATTGGAAACATCATGACCGCGGTCGCGGTGTTCGAGATCCATAGCGAGATGAACGCCGTCGCAACGAGCACGCCAAGAAGGAGCCGCTTCGGCTCGGTCCCGATCGCGCGCATGATGTTGAGGGCGATGCGGCGGTGCAGATTCCACTGTTCGGTCGCAGCCCCGATGGCCATGCCGCCCAGGAACAGGAACACGTAGGCGTCCAGAAACGGCATCGCCGAGGCTCGCACGTCGCCCAGCGGACCCCGTCCGAACACGCCGAACGCCGGGAACAACACCAAAGGAACGCACGCCGTCCAGGCAGTGGGCAGCGCCTCCGTCAACCACCAGCACACCATCAATGCCGTGACGCCCGCGGCATACGCTGGCCTCGACCCATATCCTTCGATTCGATGCAAACCCGTGGGAGTGAGCACGACCGCCGCGCACGCGACGACCCCCGCCGCGAGGCCGATCCAGCGCATACGGCGAGGCCCAGGGTTCGGCGAATCTGCCATCGTGAGCGCGGGAGGGTACTTGGCGGCTGGCTTGCGCGCTAGTTCTGTCGCCGCTTCGCAGAGGGGGGCAGTCGACGCACCGCTCTCGGCGTCCACTGCCCCAACCCAGAAAGGTGTCATCGACGAAGAACTCGCCCGTCAAGGCCCTCACCGCGGCTCAGGCATCGCGTCGTGGATGTGCGTTGGAGGTGCGGCATCCATCGAGGAGGCAACGATCTTTACGGGACCGGACTCGAAGGATGCCGCCGTGACCTGGACTACCCACCCATCGACCTGCAGAATCTCCGAGCGTTGAACGCGAACGGCTAGGACGCGCTCGGGCCCGCCTATTCCGTAATCTCGGCGTATCGGAAGCGGCGGCACCGTGAGCCGCGCTGCGCGCAGCGGAGCCGAGCAATGAACGAGGGCCATCTCCACTGTGCGCGAGTCAGGCGTGAATGCAAACGCAGACCAAACTTCGACGGTTCCGACGTCGCCATCGGCCGTCCAGGCGACTTCGAGCGGATCGTTGGGTAAAACGAGCGTCGAGGCCGCCAGATCGGGCATTGAAAAGACGGCCCTCGATGGCATCTGAATATCGCTGATGAAAGACGGAACATCGGCGCCCATTGCTGAGACACGGATGGTTTCCAGCGGGTCGAACGCTACGATCCCATCGCTCGATTTGAGCTCCTGGGGAGGGAGCGTCAAGGTGCTCGTCTGACCTTCCATTCGCACTTCCCCAGCGCTGAAGTACAGGTACGGCAAGCGACCGCCCTCGAACGGCCACCAGAACGCGACCAGATCGGGGGCGAAGACTCGCCCTAAAGACCCGCTCCCTGAAAACGTCAATCCGCCGCACTCGTTCGGAACGCCCGTCACGTCACACCCGTCCACGTTTGGGGCGCCGCGGGCACACGACTGCTCGCGAACGAACGCCTGATACGCATCGACGCGGGGGCCGTTCTTTTGATCGGCGTACGTCTGAGCAACACCCACGAAGCCCCGCCAATGAACACCGGTCTCCGCGTCGCTGCCTGCCTCGGCCAGAATGGCATCGGGAGCGGCGTCGTTGGGCGGGCTCGTTGGATCGGAACAACCCACAAGGCCGCAAATGATCAAAAAGATAGCCGGCTTGTCCGGGGCGTTCATGACCACTGGTTTAGCAACTCTTGCGCCCAACGCCCCTCGGGGCTGCTTCTTGTAGGGGCATGATGAGAGGGGTACGGTGCCGAGATGCGCTCGTTCTTGCGCCTGGGTCGGCTTGCTCTTGCCTTTTTACCGTTGAGTGGCGCGTGCGCGCGCCACGAGCGCGCAGCGGATGTGACGCAGGCCATCGCGCCTCCCCATGCCGCCCCGGCACCATCTTCGTCCGTCATCGCCGCAGATAGCTGCTCCGATGAGGGCTCGGTCGAGGTGCTGCATCACGACATCGATTTGTCGGTACGGCTTGCGCCTCCCTCGCTCTCCGGAAAAGGCGACCTGCGCTTACGAGCCCGACGGCCAACCGGCATGGTCACACTGGACGTGCAGGAACTGGGAGTCACGGAGGTTTCCAGCGCGTCGGAGGCACTGTCCTTTCGGCGCATTGGTGATCATGTCTGTATCGAATTGCCTCACCTTCTCGCCACGAGCGCCGAGCTTACGCTCAAAATCGCCTGGAATGTACCCGTTACCGGCAAAGTGCCGCGCTTCGCGCCTGACCAGGTGTGGGCCGGTTACAACACCCCCGCTTGGATGCCTACCGTTCAAGACCCGTCGCAGCGTGCAACGCTCTCTCTGCGCATCACCGCTCCGGCCGACCTGAGAATCGCCGCGAGCGGGCGGTTGGTCGCGCAGCGGACGGAAGGCGATGGGCTCCGCATGCACTCCTTTGCGCTGGAGCGTCCGTCACCGCCGTTCCTCTACGCATTTGCGATTGGTCGGTTCGACGATGCCGAATTGACCGTGGACGACCTCAAGTTACGCGCTCTCGGGCCGGTAGGGGCCGATCTGAACAGCGTGCTCGCCATCACCGCTCCGATTTATCGTTTTCTGAAAACGCATATTGGTATTGCCTTGCCGTTGTCTGAATACCTGCAGGTCTTCGTCAGCGGTGACACCGCCCAGGAGGCCGCAGGTATGGCCCTCCTCTCGGCCGAGGCGTTGGACGAGGTTCGGAAGGATCCAACCGACGATTGGATGTTCTCACACGAACTTTCGCATCAGTGGTTCGGGTGGCTGGTGCCATGCGCCGATTTTTCCGACTTCTGGCTCAACGAAGGGTTTGCAACGTTCCTCGCTGCTGCGTTCAAAGAGCAGCGCTGGGGCCGCGGAGCGTACGAACGGGAACTCGATGTCTGGCGTTCGCGCTCTGCCAAGGTGCACACCCAAGGTCGCGATGCGCCCATCTCGCTTTCGCCGCCCGGCGCGGGGCCCCGAAAAGCGCCGCGCGAATCGGAGCTGCAGTCGCGTGGTGTGACGTACTACCGAGGAGGTCTCGTGCTGCACAAGCTTCGCAACGAGCTCGGCGAATCGGCGTTCTGGGCGGGAATACAACGGTACGTGCGAGAGCGAACGGGAAAGAGCGCGCGCACCGAGGATTTGCGCGCAGCCCTGGAAGCCGCGAGCGGTCGCGACCTGAAGGATTTCTTTTTCAAATGGGTCTATTCGGCCGCACCTGACATCTAGCCCAGCCGGCCACGACCCTCGCTGGGTTCGTGGCAGCCTGAAGTATCCTCCGGCGTGGCTCGTGCTATTGGGCGGCCTTCATGGGATCGATGACGCCCACTCCCGTTTTCGTGCGAATGACTGGCCGGAGTGGCGCGGGATCGTCGACCACGTAAGGATAAGCTGCACTCGGATCGAACGCAGTGCCGCGTGTCTGCGGCGTGCCCGAGTTGTCGTAGACGTTGTTGCGCTCCACCAAGTCGCCCGGACCGGAGGCGTCATAGCCGACGTAAGTAGGGTAGGCGACGCCTTCGAAGTAGTTGCCCTCCACGACGACGTCCGCCTCCATGGTGGAAGCGACGCCGTAGAGCGCGTTGGATAGGAAATAGTTGTTGAAGACGTGAACCTCGCCGAATCGCACGCGCGGATGACGCTGTTCGGTTCCGTCGAACCAATTGTGATGGATCGTCGTCTTGAGGTACCCCGTGTCGTCGGTTGCGTCGTCGCCGTGACCAATGAGCATGGTCTTGCTGTGGTTATGAAAATGATTCCAGGAAATCGTGATGTAGCTGGACTGACGAGTGATATCGAATAGCCCGTCGGGGGCGTTGCTGAAATCGCAATGGTCGACCCACACGTGGTGCGTATTCTGGTTGATCTTCAGCGTGTCGTCCGTTCCATCGGCAAACGTGAGGTTGCGAATGATGATGTTCTGACGTCGGTTCATCTCGATGCCGCCGTTGACGAGGCGGGCCCCCGCCAGACCGACCAGCGTCTTGTTCGAGCGCATCGGGACCATCGATCCTCCGAGATCGATGGCGCCCTGCACCAGCATGATCAGCGTGTCGTCCGAATCGAGGTAAGAACTGAGCTCCGCGAACGTCGTTACCGTGACTCGCGTTCCTCCGCGCCCGCCGGTGGTGGTGTTCAGCCCCATGCCGGGGATGGCCGCAAAACCCGTGGGATTGTCCGCGCCGTCGGCGCCGTTCCCAGCGTCCGTCGTTCCCGGATTGGTTCCGTCAGGGACCGTGGGTGCATCGGTGGCCGTCGATGTGTCGTTTGGCGTCGTGGCATCGGCAGGCTTCGTGGCATCGACGACCGTGGCGTCCGCGGCTGCATCGGTGGTGACGCGCCCTCCGCTGCCGCCGGTCGTTCCGCCGCCCGCCGTCCCTCCAGCCCCGCCCGTCATGACCCCACCTTCCGTCGAGGTGCTGCCTCCAACGCCGGCGCCTCCGTTCCCCCCTCCGGACGTGGTGCCGCCACTGCCGCTCGACGCTCCCGCGCCGCCACTGCCGCTCGACGCTCCCGCGCCACCGCTCCCGACCATGCTCGAACCCCCGCGACCTGAGGCGCCGCTAGGATTCGAGTCGCCTCCCGAGTTGCCACACTGACTGCAAAAAAAACCCGCGACGAGAAAGGCCGGTGCGAACCGGAAGCGATTCGGTGTCATCGCGAGCTAATGCGCCGAAGGCCGGCAATCGATCAATTTGCACCAGAAGCCGTGCGCGCCCCGGCGCGGATCCTTTGGCCGATGTTTCGTCCGGGGCGCCAGTGTCGCTGGAGCGCGAGCCTGCGCGAGGGTACGTGGTAATGGAGAAATCATGCGCGCGTTGTTGTCGTCCGTCGGAACCCGTGGGGATGTGCAGCCCATCGCGGCACTCGCCTTACGTGTGCGGGACTTCGGTCACGAGGTTCGGTTGTGCGTTCCGCCCAACTTCGTGGAGTGGGTTCGTAGCTTCGGGTTCGATGCGGTTGCGGTTGGCGTGGAGATGCGGCTTCCGGGCACCCAGAGCGGTTCGGCAACCTCGCTCACGGCGGAACAAGTTCGACGCATGCACGAGTCGATGCCGGACCTGATCACGGACCAGTTCGATAAGGTTGGCGCCGCGGCGGAGGGGTGCGACGTGATTCTCGGGGCGAACGCGCACCAGTACGCAGCGCGCTCGATCGCCGAGCTCCGCGGCATCCCCTATGTCACTGCCCTGTACACCCCCGTGGCGATCCCGTCGTCGGATCACGCGCCGCCACCCGCGCCGGGCGCGGCGTGGGCGCCCGGGGGGGATACCACGACCAACGCGCAGCGATGGGATGACAACGTCCGCGCCTGGAACAGCCGCGCGCTCGACCGGGTCAACCACAACCGCTCGCGGCTCGGCCTGGCGCCCATCGACGACGTGCTCCGCTTCAACATGACCGACCATCCGTGGCTCGCCGCCGACGCCATCCTCGCTCCGGCCCCGGCCGCTCCTGGCATGGAGATCTTCCAAACGGGCGCCTGGATCCTCGAGGACGCGACTCCCCTGCCGCAGAACCTCGAGGAGTTCCTCGCTGAGGGTGAGCGGCCGATCTATCTCGGCTTCGGCAGCATGCCGGCCCCCGAAGGGGTGAGCCGCACTCTCGTCGACGCGGCGCGGGCCGTCGGACGCCGGGCGATCCTGTCACGCGGATGGGCGGACCTCCGCCTGATCGACGACGCGCGCGACTGCATTGCGGTCGGGGACGTCAACCAACGGGCACTCTTCCCGCGCGTGGCCGCCGTCGTTCACCATGGGGGGGCAGGCACGACTGCCACCGCCGCGCGTGCCGGGGTGCCGCAGGTGGTGGTGCCGTTGTTCGGAGACCAGTTCTATTGGGCCAGCCGCGTCCGCGCTCTCGCAATTGGATCATCTGTCGTAGGCACCCTGACAGCCGAAACCTTGACGCCGGCCTTGCGGGAGGTGCTCGAGCCCGCGGCCGCCTCGCGCGCTTCGAGCCCCGCGCAGCAACTCACCTCGGATGGTGCGACGGTTGCCGCTCGGCGCCTCGTCGCCCTGTAGTCACGCACCCACGGACGTGCTGTGGAAGACGAGGTTGCGCAAAGTGGCATGAAACGGTTCGGACGGGCCCCCGCGTCAAGATGACGACGTCGTCGAAGAAGGAACTGCGCATCGCTTCGTGGAACGTCGAGGGGCTGCAAAATTATCTCGGGACAGAGCCGCGGCGCGTTTCGTTGGGTGAGGTCGTGCGTGCGCTCCAAATGCCGGACATTCTCTGTTTGCAGGAGCTTCGCCTTCGCCCGCAAGACTCGAACCTCGTCAGCCTCGCCCAAAGCGCTCTCGTTGGCTATGAGCTGACGCTGACCTTGGCGAGCGACCCAATGAACGCGAGGTTTCGAGGGGGTAGAACCTACGGCGTCGGAACATTCGTGCGAAAGCGCCTTGGAGCCACGCTGCTACCGAGCCTCGCTTGGGATCGTGAGGGGCGCATTGCCACGGTGATGCTCGAGCGCGAGCGCATCGCCATCGTGAATGTCTACGCGGTCAACGGAACATCGAAGCCGCATTGGGATCACGAGCTCGCCCGCCACGAGGGAGATCGGCACGGCTGGAAGCGACGCTTTCATGGGCACGTCGCGGAGCTCGTGCGTGCGTTGAGACAAGAACGATTCGAAGTCGTTGCCATTGGCGATTGGAACGTCTCGCAGACGCGCATCGACATCACGCCACGCCTTCGTACGGAGGAGCCTCACGCCGGCTCGCGCGCCGACTTTGCGCGGACGATGATCGACGACCTTGGCCTCGTCGATGTTTTTCGTGCTCGCAATCCGACCGCCCGCGCGTACACCTGGTTCAGCCCATTCTCGAGGCCCGGCAAGCTCGACGCCGCACGTGTCGACTTCGCGCTCGTATCTCCGGGGCTCGTACCCCGCGTCGTCCAGGCGAGCGTTGATGAATCGGTGGAACATCGCTTCGGAAGCGATCACGCCCCGCTCTCCCTGAGTGTGTCGCGCTCGAGGCTTCAGGCGGGCCACCTCTCGTAGAGCTTCGTATCACCGTGCGGTGGCACGTAGACGATCGGACGTCACGTCTTCGAAATCGGGGAGGAGCCCGCCGAGTCAACGGAATCTGAACGGAATCTGGCGTCGGCGACATTGCTTACCGTGAGCTCGCGCGGCATCTCATGATCGATGCCCGCCCGCTCCAGTTTTCAAGGTAGGGCATGAGCACACATCTCAGGAGGTCACACATGGCGCGTGGGGTTCTCCTCGGAATTTTTCTCTTGGCGGCTGCCTGCGGTTCGGGCGGGGACGATTCCAACGCGGGAGCCGGACAAAAAGGGGGCGGCAGCCCGACCGGTGGCTCCCCGACGGGATCCGGTGGTTCGTCGAGCGGCACCGGCGGGAGCGGCGCGACCGGAGGGACGGGCATCATCATCAACGTGCCCGACGGTGGTTTCGGCGGCTCCGGCAGCGGTAGGTCCGATGGCGGCAGCGTCGTCGGGCCAGTGCCAGCCGATTTCACGAAAACGGAAGCGGGTGGTTACAAGCTTGGCCCGCCCGTGACCGGCGCCGGCACGATGGACACCGGCATCAGCAACCAAGGTGGATGCGGCGTGATCGTCGGGGTCGTGCGCGATTTAAAGGGCAACGACGAAACGATGGGGCACCCCGATTTCGAGCGCTTTTCGGGCAAGGGGACGACCGGCCTCGTTTCGGCTACCCTCGCCGCCGATCAAAAGCCGGTTTACGTGCCGCTCTGCGAGGCGGCGAATCCTCCTCGCGCTTCGTGCCCCGATGGACAACAGACGACGGGCAAAACCAACTACGACCAGTGGTACCGAGCCACCGCCGGCGTCAACCAGCCGTACCTCATCTACTTCATGTTCCAGATGCAGCCCGGCACCGGCGTCATCACGTTCGATAGCCAGCATTTTTTCCCGCTCGACGCAGCAGGGTTCATGAGCGCGGCGCGCGGCGACGACGGCCAGATGCACAACTTCGGCTTCACCACCGAGCTGCACACGAAATTCCGCTACCAGGGCGGCGAAACCTTCACTTTCGAAGGTGACGACGATCTCTGGGTCTTCATCAACGGCAACCTGGCCATCGATCTCGGCGGTCTGCACCCGGCCCTGCGCGGAACGGTGAACCTCGACACCGCGGCGACGACGCTCGGTATCACCAAAGGCAACGTCTATTGGCTCGAGTTGTTTCATGCGGAGCGTCATACGAATGCTTCGCATTTTCGGCTCGACACGACGCTGACGCTCGTCGATTGCGGAAGCATTCCTCCCGACATCAAGTGAGGGCGGTCACGCTGTCGCCGTACCCTTAGCGATCCGCCATGGGATAAAGCTCGCCGTCTTCCCGTTCGACGCGCGCGAGGAGTGCCGCCACGATCTGCTGGGTCTGCGAGACGAACAGATCCGGTTGTTCCTGAATGGAAGAAGCACTCGGCCACCGTTCGATGTAATTGGAGAAAGCCGTCTGCAAACCGCCCATCTCTTCCTGGTAGCGTCGAGCCGTATCCGCGACAGCGGGGTCGGCGTGCGCCAAGAGTTTCGGGTACAGCGTGCTGTCCTCGAGGGCCAGGTGAGCCTTCAGCATGGCGGCCAGGCGCTGCAAGCCCGTGGCGACCGGTGCCGCGTCTCGCCGCAACGACACCACGTCCAATTGTGGATGTAGCTCCTTCACGAGACCGAGAATTTCCTGATGCTGCCGCCGGAAAGAATCCGTCTGTCCCATAGGCACCTCCCGAAAGTCGCACTAGATGTGCGAAGCGCAGCATACCGCCCCGAGGACGCGCTTGCCCATCCGACGTTGTGCGGGATCCCGAGCTATGGGATCTCCTCGACGGTCGCCACGACCACACGGCTTACGACCCTTGCGCGCGTCCGCGTACGCTGCCAGTTCTTCCCCAAAAAAGCAGCCGACTACGCACAAGTCTCGTTTTGCTCGTCGCGAATGTGCGTCTCATTGGCAGAAGCGATAGCTGTTGGCGACGCCGCCGCAGGCGAAGATGCCGGTGCAGGACCCCGTCGTGCAGGGGGCGGTCGGACTACAGTACTGCGCACAGCTGGCGGTCACGCCTCCGTCGGCTCCCGTTCGAGCGAGGCAAGCATAGCCGCGCGCGCAGTCGCTTTCCCGTGCGCACGTTCCCGATGTCACCGTGCCGGCCGGCATGCACGTGAGATTGGTAACCATGCCGCTACAGTAGGTAGAGCACTTGAATTCAGCCTGACAATCGGCCGAACCGGTCGCCGGATCGGTGCATGACTTCTCGCAATAGCGTGCGCTGACGGCTCCTCCGCAGGCCTGAAGCGTGCCGTTGCATAGGAAGCCCGCGCCGCAATCGGAATCGAGTGTGCAATATTTTTTGCAAAGGTTGAGGGTGCCGCCGTACCCGAGACATGTCAGGCCCTGTGCACAGTTGAGCGATGACATGCAGGCCGTCGAATCGACGCCGGTTCCCGCGGGAGCGCACGTGTACTGCGCAGGAGGACCACACGTGGATATCTGACAGGTGTTGGCAGTACCGCACATCGCCGTCCCTGCCGGGTCTAGCGAGCCGCACGTCGGACCCGCATCCGCCCCGCCGCCTCCCGTTCCGCTACTTCCGCTGCTACCGCCAGTGCCGCCGCTTCCTGCACTTCCAGCAGTGCCGCCGCTTCCTGCACTTCCAGCAGTGCCGCCGCTTCCTGCGGTGCCACCGCTTCCGGCAGTACCACCGCTTCCACTGACACCCGCGCCGCCGCCTGTCCCCGCGCCACCGCCGGAGCCCCCACTGCCGGCCTTTCCGCCGGTTGCCCCGCCGCCCGCGGTGCCCGCACTGCCGTCCCTCCCCGAGCTCCCGCCGGTCGTCCCGCTTCCGGATACGCCCGCGCCGCCGCCGGTTGCGGACCCGGCTGCGCCGCCCGTGCCTCCCGTTTCCGAGCCGGACGAGCCCCCGGCGCCCGAGCTGTCGTCACCGCCGCAGGCACCGGCCAAAAGAACGGGACTCAGGATCGAACCCGCAAGAGTCAGCGCAATTCTAGCGATAGTTCCCATCGTCATTCTCCTTTTCGTCGGGTGCCTTCCAGCGAAGGCTGGCCGCGGCATCAGCCGGCCGTCCCAGTTCGCCCGTTCCGGTGTCGTCCACTGATATCGCCGCTGATGACCGGCGTGAACTGCGTCCGGCGTACTGCTACGCGCGCCGCCCGTCGATCATCGATGTGAACGCTCCAGCAAATACAGGGCATATGTAAAGTTGCGTGGTGAGGAGGGCGAGAAGGACACGCCCGCCGAACTATGCTACCAGTCTCGCCCTCTTGCGCGGAATCCGACCATTCCAGCGCACCGAGGAGAGGTGGCCGAGTGGCCCAAGGCACGCGCTTCACCGTGGGATCGTTCTTGCGCGGGCTCGGAGTGGGGGTCGTGGCGACCGCAATGCTGGTCGGCGGCGGCGCCTACGCGTTCCGCGGCGTATTGCCGATGGTTTTGCGCGCGCCGTCACCGCCCATACCCAAGGACATCGTGGCTGAAGCGACGACGTCCACCAAGGCCGCGCGCGATAAGATCCTGAAGGAGCTTCCGTTTTCGAACCGTGAGGACTTCGACTTTGCGGCGCGCGGTTTCGTCGCCACGCTAGACGATCCGAAGGTCAAGGACGACAGCGGCAACGTGGTCTTCGACGTTTCGTCTTACGATTTCTTGAAAGGCGATGCGCCCGAGACCGCCAACCCCAGTCTGTGGCGGCAGGCACAGCTCATCACGCGCCATGGTCTTTACAAAGTCGCCGAGCGCATCCATCAGGTCCGGGGCTTCGACATTTCGACTGTCTCGTTCGTCGAGACCGATGGCGGCTATATCGTCATCGATCCGCTCACCAGCGTGGAGGCGGCGCGGGCCGCGCTCGGGCTCGTCAAAAAACACGTCGGCGACAAGCCGGTCGTGGCGGTCGTTTATTCGCACAGCCATGCCGATCACTTTGCGGGCGTAGCGGGCGTCACCAATGAATCCGACGTCAAGGCGGGCCGCGTGAAGATCATCGCGCCCGAAGGTTTCATGGAGCACGCGGTGTCGGAGAACGTGATTGCGGGCCCGGCGATGACGCGGCGGGCACGCTTCCAGTTTGGTAGCACCCTGCCGCGCGGACCGGAAGGCGAGATGACGTCGGGCCTGGGCCCAGGCATTTCGTCCGGCACCATCTCGCTGATGAGGCCCACCGACCTGATCGGCAAGACCGGTCAGGAGATGACGATCGACGGAGTGACAGTGTCGTTCCAGATTACTCCGGGTACCGAAGCGCCCGTGGAGATGAACTTTTATCTGCCGCAGATGAAGGCCGTGTTCATGGCTGAGAACGCGAGCGCGAGCATGCACAATCTGTTGCCCGCGCGCGGCGCGCTCGTGCGCGACTGCAAGGGCTGGGCGGACTACCTGACCGAGTCGATTCGGCTCTATGCCGACAAGAGCGAGGTGATGTTCGCGTCGCACGGCGTGCCGCGCTGGGGCAGCGACGTCATCCGGGCCTTCCTCAAAAAGCATCGCGATGCGTACAAATTTCTGCACGATCAGACAATACGCTTGACGAATGCCGGGCTGACCGGCGTCGAGATCGCCGAACAGCTCGAGCTACCCGATGTGCTGGCGCGTGAATGGTACAACCGCGGCTACTACGGAACGATGAGTCACAATTCCAAGGCCGTGTATCAGCGCTACATGGGCTGGTACGACGCCAATCCCGCATCGCTTCACGGGCTGCCGCCCGTCGCCGCCGGGATGCACTATGTGGCAGCAATGGGCGGGGCCGAGGCTTGCCTACCTCGCCGAAGCTGGAACGTGGCGCAACATCTATCTGACGGGCGCGCAGGAATTGCGGCACGGCGTCACGGTGTTGCCGCCACAACGGTTCAGCCTCGATTTGATACGGGCAACTCCCACCGAAATGATGCTCGACTTCGCGGCGGTACGCGTGAACCCCGAGAAAGCGGCCGGCAAACGCATCGTGCTCAACGTCGTGCTAACCGACGCCGAAGAGAAGCATCTCATCACGGTCGAGAACGGCGTCTTGATTCACGAAGCGCGGATCTTTGACGACAGGGCCGATGCCACCGTCACGATGAAGCGCGACGACATGTTGCAAACCATGTTTGCGGGGGTGCCCGTCGGCCTGAAAACGACCATCGGCGCGATCAAGGTCGACGGCAACGGCGCCAGCTACGGCGAGCTCGTCGGGCTGATCGACCCCGTCAACGCCAACTTCAATGTCGTGACCCCATGAGCGGTGCGCGGCGTCGGTCCGGGTTTGACCAGGAGCCGATTCCCACAGCGCTGCGACACGTCGGCGTTTGCGGCGGGCAAACGATCGGCCGCATTCTGACTTGGCGTGCGGTTTTTCGCATAGAGCCAATTTGTCACATCGAGGACGGCCCGAGGACTCATCTTTGCTGATCGATCTTACGCGCGGCACGTCACTTCTTGAAACGACCATCGCCTCCGACGATACGCCATCGGTAGCTTCTTCTACCCTCGTGAGTCCTCCTACAAATTTGCGACCGCACAACTACATCATTTGGCGAGACATGCGTAGGTTCGTCGTCGCGTCCATCATGCCTCTGGCGATTGGTTGGGCCTGCGCACCTTCCGACGCGACCGACAGCCGTCGACCTGCGATCGACGCGGGCGGAGATCAGGCTGGCGGGCCTGGAGGGAGTCCGGCTGGAGGAAATCCGGGAGGAGCGACCGGTACGGGTGCGAACGGAGGGGGCGCGGGTGCGGCAGGCAGCTCCGGCAGATCCGGTTCGGGTAACGGTGGCACGAGCGGAAGCGGTGGCACGAGCGGAAGCGGTGGCACGAGCGCAAGCGGTGGTGGAGGTGGTGCCTCTGCTTCCGGCGGCTCTTCCGGTCGCGGCGGCGCACTCCCGGAAGGAGGCGCGTCGGGCGGTGCCGCTGGAGCCGGCGGCACCGCAGGCAGCTCCGCCGGAAGTTCGCCGGGAGGCGGCGCTGGGGCCGGCGGTACTGCTGGGCGTTCGTCGGGAGGTGCCGCTGGAACGGGTGCGGGAGGCATCGACGGAGGCTCATCGGGAGGGACGTCAGGTGCGGGAGGCGCCGCCGGAGCGGCGGGTACGAACGGCGAAGCCTGTCGGAAGGTGCAAGCGGATTATGCGACCGAGTTGGAGTTGCAGGTCGCATGCAATCCCAAGTTGTCGAGTGCGCAGTGTGCGGGCCGCGTTCCGGCGGCACCTGGCTGCGAATGCAGAATCGCCATGGAACCGAAAGACCCGTTCGCGATCGAAAACCTGGCGAACATCGAGGACGGCTGGTTCAAGGCCGGCTGCAGCATGCCCGGTTGTCCCGCGCCGTGCCCACCGGGGACGCGCGCCGTCTGCCAAACCGACGCGATGAGCACGTTGGGCGGCCGCTGCGCGATCATGCCGTAGAAGCCGAGCGCCCGGCGCAGCCTACGCGGACCCCCGGCGCATCACGGCGACGCTCGGAAACGGCACCGCGTGCGTCGCCCAACGAGCCATGGGTGTGCTCTTTCGTGTGAACTCGGGACGACGATCAGTTCCACGTCAGATCGTAAGGGAGACGTCCCGACGCGTTCTCCCAAGGAGAAGAATCACGCAGGTAGAGCTGAAAGGGCGCGCCGTTGGTTCCCACCACGGGATGAAGATGCTCGCGGAGGAGCTCGACTGCGTCGCCCCTCCGCACGATGCGAGCGCCATCGATCCCAAAAGGACCGATTCCGAGAGGATGACCGATGATGCTTTGCATCGGAGCCGACGAGCGAACGGCGCAAAGAAGTCCGTCTTCAAAGCATGCTCCAAGCGCCGGTCAAATGCGAATCGGCGAACGTAACACCCCCCAAGCGACTTCGCAGAAGCTCGTGGCACAACGCGTGCCCTTTTGTGCCAGACCGTGATCGCCGGCGCGTGGCAATGCCGATGAGGCCACTGTGGTCGCTCGCGGCCCGATCATGCGCGGTTTTAGCCGCTGGCAAGCGCATTGCAGATGCTAAGGCGTCCGCAGTGCAGGCAAGCCCGATCAAACGAACCGTCCCCGCGTCGATGGGCGACAGCCGATTGCTACCCGCACAGTTGCGTGACCGAGCTCGTTCGCTCGTGCGAATTTGGGCTGTCGCTTTCTCGGCAACATACTTTCTTCTCACCCTGCGCCTCGGCCGCGAAGTTCTCTCGTTCGTTTCGGCGAATGCGATTGGCGTCCGAAACCGTACCTATATGGTGGCGTGGCTCCTTTTGCTTCCCACAGCCGTTACAGCGGGTGCCGCTCTCATCGCGCAACGGCAAGGAGCGGAAGGGGTCGCGCTGTTGGCCACCGTTTCCCGTCTCACCCTCCCGATGCTCGGGATGGGAGCGTTGCCCGCGCTCCTCATGCCGGGTCTTTCCGATGACCGAGAGCTTGTCTTTCTCGTCGTGGTTGGCCTCGTTGCGTTGCTCGTCGAGCGCACGATGCGCTCGGCGCTCGACGGGCTGGAGTCGCTTGGCGCCGGGTTGATATGGCCCGCGCGTCTGCCAGCACGAGCTTGGGACCTTGCTGCCGCGGCCGTCGTCGTTGGCTACATCGTTATGACGGGCGTGGCCAGCATTCGCCTTCATTACAAACTGTTGACGTCGATCTTCGATCTCGGTCTCTTCGAAAATCTATTCTACAACACGCTGCACGGACGACATGGCGTGGCGGTCGGGCGCGCGTACTTCGGCGAGCATGCGGAATTCCTGCTCTACCCACTCTTACCGATTTACGCGCTCATTCCTCGCACAGAAACGCTGCTCATTCTCCAATCGTTGTTTCTGGGTGGGGCAGCGGTCCCGCTGTATTTGCTGGCCCGGCGATGGATCGGACGGGGCCAAGCCCTCGCGGCCATCGTCATCTATCTCCTCTATCCAGCGGTCCACGGCCCGAATTTCTACGACTTCCATTTCCTGACACTGAGCGTTTTCTTCGTCAGCTGGGCGGCCTATTGTTTTTTCGTCCGGCGATGGATGCCGTTTTGGATCTTCGTACTTCTTGCGCTGAGCTCTCGCGAAGACGTGGCTCTCGGCGCAGCCGCGATTGGTGGTTGCTTGGCGGTTGGCCGCTGGCGTCGGACCGGAATTGTGTTGACCCTGCTCTCTGCGACGTGGCTCTTGCTCGTCAAGTTCGTGTGGATGCAGCAATTCGCAACCCAATCCTTCAGCCACTACTACAGCCAGCTCATCCCACCCGGCGAGAAAGGCTTCGCCGGCGTCTTGCGAACTGCCATTTCCAATCCGCTGACCGTGCTGTTCAGCGTGCTCGTTCCGGAAAAGCTCCTTCTCGGCATGCACCTCCTCGTACCGCTGGTGTTCTTGCCCGTGCGGGAGCGGAAAGCTGCCTTTCTGCTCCTTCCTGGCCTTCTCGTTTTGGGCCTTGCGACGAGCCGCGCCGCCGTCTTACAAATTCATTTTCACTATGTTTGCCATTTCGTGCCTTACGTCTTCTTGGCGTTCATCATCGGCCTTGCGGAGCGCCCGCCACGCGCCCGGACCGCGATCTTGAGTGGCGCGCTGGTAGCGACCGCGGCTTGCACGGTCCAGTTCGGCGCGCTTTTCCGCGAGCGCTACAAGGCGAGCTATCACGAAGTCAGCTTCGACTGGACGCCGATGGATGAGGCCAATTGGGCCGACCTCGAAACACTGATGGGCGAAATTCCGCCAACGGCTTCGGTCACGGCCGGTGAGTACGAAGGTCCGCACCTCGCGCGGCGATTGGAGCTTCGCAGCATCAAGGAGGGGACACAGAACTCGGATTTTGTGCTCGTCGGTACACAGAGCCTGCGTTGGGGAGGAACGGCCGCTGCGATCGAAGCATTGTCGACCGGCGCGTACGGATTGAAAGCCATGCGCGGCCCCTTCGTCCTTCTCGCCAAAGGCGTCCCCACGACAGGCAATGCGGAGACGATTGCCTGGCTGAGAGCCCACCCGCCGCGCTGATGGGCGCGAGAAGCGACGTTCCTGCAACGATAATCGGCTCACGACATCTTCCTGAAAGGCGTCGATGACGATATGGCCAAGCCGCGCTTGACTCTCGTTCAGCATACGTCGAACATGATGCCGGAATCTGCGACTCGTGAGAGGCGCGTGCTCACGAGGCGGTCGAGGCGCGCGTTTCACCAGCACTTCATCATCACCGAGGTGTCAAAATGCGCCCGATCCTCGCATGCATCGTCACGCCGCTCGCGCTCTTCGCTTGCTCCGGCAGCAGCCCGAGTCAAGAGACCACCGGTCAAGATGCTGGATCGGGCGCCGAGGCGGACCTGCGCCACACGTTCACGGCAGTGGAAATCGAGCCCGGGCAGGAGATTACGTCTCTGTGTCAGAGCTGGACTATCGGCAATGACGAGCCGCTTTATGTCAACAGCGTGCGCGCCTTGAACAGCGGGGTGGCACCATTCGAATTGGGTCTTCGTTCCCGAGACGAGTTACGCGGGGCCCGACGGCACATGGGCGTGCAGCGAGCGCGGGTTCACTCAGGTCGGCGGCGGCACGCAAGGGGGCGTGTTCTTCGCGCAGTCGACGCAGGCAACCGCTTGCTCTTGGGAGGCGCAGGGGACTCGCTGTAAGGGGCCGGGCCCAGCCTGAATCGCATCTTGCGCTCACTTCGCGATTGAATAGACGGTGTTCACCGTGGTCGTCACCAGGAGCTCACCACGTTCGATGGGAACGTCGGCTGCTTGCGCCGCCTTGTACATCATCACCGGTCCAGGCGAAGGGCCGCCGCCGTTGCTCTCTTGGATCGAGACAATGGGACCTAGCCGGACACCCGCGAGCCGTGCCAGTCCTTCAGCGCGCGCTCGCGCGTCGGCCATGGCTTTTTCGCGCGCCTGCTCCTCGAGTGGTCGGGGCTCTTCGATTTGGAACGCGAGCCCGAACATTGCGTTTGCGCCCGCGCCGACGGCCGCTCCGAGCACGGCCCCGACTTTATCCAAGTTGCGGATCTTCACGACCACCGTGTTTTGCGCGCGGTAGTATCCGGCCGGTGACTTTTTCGAGTCGAGCGAAGCATCATTCGCTGGCGCGGTTCCGGGCCGCGCCTTGAGCGGGGCCGCGGGCGGTTCGACGACAGGTCTCGGCGGAGGAAGCTCCTCCCGCTCGAAATGCAGTGACAGATTTTGCGTAACGAGGTCGCTCTCCGCGATGCCGGCACCCTTGAGCGCGGCAATCACGCGCGCGACGCCAGTGCTCACGTCGCGCATGGCGACATCGGCGGTGGCCGCACGAACTTCGACGCCGACCGTCGCCCGCGCGATATTCGGTTGGCCGAAAGCCTTGCCGGTACCAGTAACTGAAATGCCCTCGACGGGTGCACCGGCCGGCGGAATGCCGGGATGGATCACGGTGTGCGGGGCGGCGCACCCGGCTTGCGCGACGACAAGCGGCAGCGCCAGAGCGACCAGGCTGCACCGGACGTCGAGCGGGCGAAAGAAGCTGGATATCGCGTGGATCTTCATGGGACGCAGAGCTTAGTTCGGAGAAGCGTTCCTGTCAGGGCCGAGCCCCCATTTCAAATGGCGAAGAAGGGCTTAGGGCCGAAGGTCAAAAACAGAGACCGAAGATCCAACCTTCGATCCAGAGCCACTCGCCCGCCATCGACAGTCGGAGTATGGGCCCGGACCGAAGGCATCACTCGGCCACTTCCATGAAGAAACGGAGGACGCGCACCGCTGCGAGGCGGTTCGAACCGAGATGATCGACGTCGCCGAGGTCGACCAGGCGGGCACGCACGCCGCTCGCGCGCAACTCGGAAGCGCAATGCTGGCTATTGGAAAATGGTACTTCCTCATCGCCGCTGGCGGCGAAGAGCTGGGTCGGTGCGTGCGTCGACCATCCTGTGCAGACGGCATCGACTTGTCCGAGCGCTCGAGCGAACGGCGGGTCCGGATCGGCAAAGCGTGCGAGAGCGGACGGCGTGAAGAGCTCGGCCGGCGAGGCCGGAGTACGTTGAACGACCTCGCTTCCCGGATGCGTGCCATCGAACAAGTCTTCGATGAACGCATCGTAGGGCGAAAGAAAGAACTCGCTCGGCTTCTCATACAGCCCGAAGACACGGTCATACGCCACACTCAGGTAGGCGAGGTAGATCATGGCGGCTTTCGGTGCGATTGCGCCCGTGGCAGCAGCCCGCACCCACGCAGTCCACTGGTACGGGCCGCTGATCGGCGAAAGCCCAGCCAGTCGAAACCGACCGTCCGCCCGTTGTGCGAGGGCGCGCGCGAGACCGAGCGCCGCGAACGAACCTTGCGAAAATCCGGTCACGAACACCGAGCGCCCGAGGGTGACACCGTGAAGACGCGCGAACGATCGCGCGGCGCGCAGCAAATCGAGCGACGCGCTGGTCTCGGTCGGAAGGTGCATCCAGGGGTGGGTGCCCGGGCCGACACCGAGTCCAAGGTAATCTGGAGCGACCGCAGCAAAGCCCGCGGAAGCATACGTCAACGCGGGACCCGTCACCCACCCGTCTTCGGACGTCGATGGCGCGTCTTCTTTGAAGATCTCGGTTCCGTGCGCGAACGATACAAGCTTGAGGTCTTGATCACACCCGCGGGGCAATGCCACAAGTCCGCTGGCGGTGAGGGGCTGTCCTTCCGGATCGATCGTCGCGTAGACGACGCGATAGAGATCAGTGCCGTAGCGCACCTCCGTCTCGTCGAATCCAGCGCTCGAAAGGTTGTCTCGCACTTCTGCCGCAGAGAGCGAGCGCAACAAGGACGATTGCAACAAGCTCCCTCGCCCACGTTGCCGGTCGCGCTCGCCGGAGTCGTCCGAACTCCCACTGGCTTGGTTACTCTCTATCGTGCCGAGGCGGCCCGTCTCCCCTGTGTTCGGGCGATCGGCTTCTGCACCGCAGCCGACGGTCAGGCAGAAGGCGAAGAACACATAGCAAGCTGCTGACCCGTGAACCTTCATAGGCACCTCCAGTCTTGAATGGGCGTACGCAAACCTCGGCGCGTCGCATCCGACCATGTTGTGCCCGGTCCTGCTTGGTTCGTTCATCAGCTCGCAGAATGCCGAACCTTGGAACCTTGGTCCGATCGCCCACTCAGCGGAGGCCCAAGCAATTGCGGTACCGGAGTAGAAAGCGGTCTTGCGGTCGAAAGATTGCGGTCAGGCGCCGCGTCCTACGGGCAGCAATGCAGTCCAAACATGTCGCTGCCTTCCACCGACTGGCATCCGGCAGGTCGTCCGATGCAAAAAAGCGCACGAGGGGAAGGTTCTCTCGCGGCGGAGCAGATGGGATCGCGCCACGGTTGTGCGAAACAGGCCGCGAGCGGCGGACCACCCCCGGTACACCAGTCGTACGCGGATTTTTCTGGCGCGCAGCTGGCGGGCGAAACCACGACATATTGTCCGTTTGCACCGCAGGAGATCGACGTCGCGCCGCCGACACAGGCGAGATAAGCCGCGAAATCGTCGACACATCCCACGTTCGCGAGCTCGAGTTGTCGGCAGACGCCGAGACATTCTGCATGAATGGCCGGCGCAACTCCGCACTCTGCGAGCACATTGTCACAGATGCTGCTGCAGGTCGAAACGAGCCCCGCCGGCCGACCGTGGCTCGGCCCGTCCCCATTTCCGCAGGCGGCGAGGAGCGCCGCCATGCCTACCCGAAGCATTGGCTTTCTCCCGAACCAGCGTCGCCTGAGCATGACGTCGCATACTTCCTTTCGACGCCGCGCGCAATGCAGGTGCCCAATCGCCGAACACCAGGCTTCCACTGTGGGACACTCCAGTACAGGCTGCGATTCCACCTGTCGTGTCGAGGGCCCTGGTAATGTAGGATGGTCGTCCAATGCGGGCAGCCGCTTTAGGGATAGCACGTTGCCTCCCCCGTATTTGGGGGCGTCCACTTGAATGAACGGCTCATCACAGTCAGCGGCAAACAGGTTCCATCGGAATTACAGAGTTGCGGCGGCTCGCATGTCATATTCCACTCAGTCGGGAATCCCGCGCGCACCTCAACCTTGCAAGCGTCAGATCGTCGATCGCTGGTTAGCAGAAAGAACGACTCCATGGTCATCGTTTCGAATCCGCACACGTATTGCTGGACACTGCAGATCTCGCACGTTGCCACGTCCGCTGCCGCATCACCGCCGGGTGCTACGTCATCACCGGAACATGCGATGATGACGCCGAACACAACGCACAACGAGCTAACGAATCGGCACCCCTCGTTCGTCTTGCCAGCAGAACTCGGTCGGATTGCCCCTACTGTCATCGCATGTCCTCCAGGCTGTGGCCGGAACGGCGCGCGTAAGCTTGCCGTCGGCGTATGGATCTCCACTCGCCGACGCGCCCTCCGCGACCGTTCGGCCTGATCCCTTGACCGCGCCCAAGACAGCAATGTCAGCAGCCGCGGCACTGAATGGAATATTCAAACGAAGATCAATGCTTTCCGTCGCAAATCGCACTGTCTTGTCCACGCAGGCTGCACCGCGGAGAACACAATTTCCGACGGCCCTATTCCCAATTCTGGCCAAGATGGCGGCGTCTATCGTCGCCGCATCCACAGGTTCACTGAAAAGAATGTTCAAAATATCTGGGTTCTTGGCAGTCGACCCCTGAACGCGTATTACCCTCGGGGCACTGCCGGTAAAAAAATGAGCCGACCACGTCGACGCCACGCTCGTGCCTGCAATGCGGAAGGTGTCGTTCTGCTCAATAACCAGCCAATGCCATTGGTCAACTGCAAGTGGGGTTGCCGCGAGCAACTGTAATGTTTGCGGGTCTCCGGGACCCTTCGACTCAACGCCGCTCACCTTCACATTTACCACTGTACCGCAGGGCGTGCTGAGCGGTTCGAAGACCGTCGAAATATCGCGGCAGGTGACGTCGACGGGCTTCCGGGGGATGAACTCCTTGCCATGGACTCCGGATGCGGCAACTGGGTGGCTCTGCAAACCGCCGATGGGTACGTGCCCCGGATGTGGCGCGACCTCCTCCCGGAGATTCCGACGCTGCACTACGTTTACGTCGAGCCGCCACCGGCGCGCGGCCAATCCGACGTCGTCGCTGTCGATCCAATCAGATTCAATACTTGTTTCAAACAGACGGCAATTGGCAATTGGAGGCTCTACAACTGCCAAATTGGCCGGCATTGGCCCCGACACGAGCGTCGCGACTGCATGATTGGCGGCCATCGCCTTCGGGAGAACCGAGCGGCGCGGCGCTCCTGCAACCTGGCGGGGCAACGTTCCCCTATTGCACAGCGCTACCCACGCCATGCACGTCCACTGACGATTGCCCTTTGTACTTGCCTACCGATGCGGGGACGGATGCGCAGTGGACGTGCCATGGCGAGGCTTGCGGGTACATCGCCGCCGCCGCCCATGATCTCGGGCCTCGGAACAGCAAGGCGAACAATCCGCCGCCCAGCGCACCCAGCCCAGGTAAGACCCAGAGAAGCCAAGGCCGAAAGACGGATGTCGCCGGATCGTCAATGACCCGCTCGCCCGCGGCGCGAAGGGGACGATAGCCAGCGAGGTCCTCGAGCACCAGTCGTTGAACGAGCTCGAGAGCTACGAAGAAGGCCGAGCCAACTAGGCCAGCCGCTAAGCCGACGGCTGCCGCGTGGAGAAGCATTCTCCCGAGCATTCGGAACTCGAGCTGAAGGCGCGGGCTGTAAGAAGGCCCCGAAACCCGAGAGCGCGGTATTAATCTCCCATGCGCAGGACGACCGCCGTGCTCAGCGTGCTCGCAGCCGCGGCATGCCACCAGCCACCGAAAAGCAAACTCGACTCACCAGGATTGTCCGCAAGCGCAATCGGTGCCACAGCGGTAACGACCTCCACCGACGTGACCACCCGCTTCGCCCTGAAGGCGGCCACGTTTATCTCGGCGCGCGATTCGAAGGCGATCGGAGCGATTTTTGCCGACGATGCCTCCATTTCGCTCCTGGGTGGGTCGCACGATTCGCATGGCCGCGATGGCATCGAGAAGCTCCTGGGCAAGTTTTTCGAGGCGAACGCACACCCATCGCTTTCCATCGGGCGTGTCTGGGTCAGCAAGACCGTGTCGGTCATCGAGTTCAACTTCAGCGGCATACGCTCGGGCGGCGATGTTGAGGGAAAGCGCGTCGCCGAGCGACCCTTCGGCCTCGTCGGCGCATGCGCGGTAACCTTCGATGCCGCAGGCCTCGTACGGTCACAGCGCGTGTACGTCGACCTCGCCACATACCTCGGGCAGACCGATCCCGAGCGCTTGCTCGCCAGCACCAAGGTCCGCGCGGTGACGACCACGAGCCCCGCGAGCACCACGGTGCTCGAGTCGAAAGGCACACCGACCGAGGCGCGCAACCTGGAGGTCGCCGGTAGCTTCTGGGCCGCTCTCGAAGCGCATAGTGTCGAGAGGGCGATGGCTCCGATGGCGGATGACTACGTCTACAACGACTATGCCGGACCGGCGGCCCTATCGAGAGATGAAACCACGCAGCTCGTTGCCAGGTTCCTGGCGTCGCTTAGCGAATTCAAGATCGCTGCGAAGCCCGTCAACTTCGCCGCAGGAGACGACGTCATCACGGAGACCGACGAGATCGCGATCTTCAGGGCTAAGCCTTTGGACCGGCGCGTCACACTGCACGGGATCACCGTCATGCACTTCGAGGACGGCAAGATCGCCAAACAGTGGCAGTACGCGAATTCCCTTGAGCTTCTGGCCCAGTTCGGCATGATGCCCGCCAAATAGAGCGTCCTTTAGATACGCGCGACGCCGCTTCGTCACGATGATCGTCGACCATAAGAACAAGCGGCTCATGGAAGTCGTCGAAGGCAAAGAGGGTGCGGTTCTGCGCGCAGCGCTTGATCACATCCCAGGCAGGGAAAACGTGCAATGGGTGTCGCCTACTTCTTCTGCAGGCTCACCAAAGCCGCGGCAGAGCCGGTCGATGGAGCCAAAAAAACCCGCCTCGGCGGGTTTTTTGGCTCCAGCGCCAGGACTCGAACCTGGGACCCGGCGGTTAACAGCCGCCTGCTCTACCGACTGAGCTACGCTGGAAAGATGTGGAAGGCCCGAGAAGCTACCCGCCTCTCCTCCGATGTCAAGCGCGCGGGTGCTAGCTTCCGCCCCATGGCTCTCAACGCGAAATGGCACGCTCGGCACGTCATGCCGCGCAACGCGAGTGACCGCGAGCGGCTGCGCTGGCACCTCGAGCACCAGAAGCACTGTGGGTGCCGGCCGATACCGGCGGGACTCGCACGGCTCGCTCAACGGGAGACTGCGCGTGCCGCGAGACCAACCGCCAAGAAAGTTTCAGAACGGTCGACCCGGATCAAATCGGTTCGGGTCAAACAGGGCGCGGAGCGGCGTCATCGCTCGGAGCCGAGGCGGCGCGGGCGAACGACGGTCTCGGCGGGTGAGCTCATGGCGGGGGTACCGGGAGCGGCCATCACGAGGCGCTGTGGGTGGGCGGAAGGCGTGGACGCGCTTTACGCACAGTACCACGACGATGAATGGGGACGTCCTTCGCATGACGATCGTCACCTTTTCGAGATGCTCATTCTGGAGGGGGCGCAGGCCGGTCTTTCCTGGATCACGATCTTGCGAAAGCGCGAGAACTATCGCCGCGCGTTCGACGGATTCGACCCTCGCAAGATCGCCGTCTACGACGCACGCCGCATCAAGAAGCTGCTCGGCGACGAGGGGATCGTGCGCAACCGACTCAAGATCCACTCAGCCGTCGCCAATGCGCGCGCGTTTCTGGCGACGCAAAAAGAATTCGGCTCGTTCGCTCGTTTTCTCTGGGACTTCGTGGGAGGTAAGCCGCTCGTCAATCGACCGCGCGCGCTGAGCGATGTTCCGGCGCACACCGAGGTCTCCGACGCCATGAGCAAGGAGCTTCGGAAGCGCGGTTTCAAGTTCGTGGGATCGACGATCTGTTATGCGTTCATGCAGGCTACGGGGCTCGTCAACGATCACGTGGCCGGCTGTTTTCTCGCCGCGCGCTGACGGCTTTGGAAACAGCCAACCCGCCTGTCAGATCTTGACCGCGCCGTTCTCGCTTCGCTCTTCGTGGCGCAGCGGATTCTTCGGCAAAGTGAAGAAGAAGGTCGTCCCGTGATCGATCTCGCTGTGGGCCCAGATCCGCCCGCCGTGAGCTTCGACGATCCCCTTGGCGATGGAAAGGCCGAGGCCGATGCCGTCGCGCGCGCTCTTGGCTTGCCAATAGCGGTCGAAGATGTGGGGAAGTTGGTCGGAGGCAATGCCGCAGCCGGTGTCGGTGACGGCGAACGTCGTCTCCCCTTCCCCCTCGCGCGCGGAGACGCCGATGGTGCCCCCTTCGCCGGTGAATTTGAGGGCGTTGCCGATGAGGTTCGACAGGACCTGAAGAATGCGCTCGCGATCGCAGAAAATGCGAACTTCACAGGGGGGACCATCGACCGTCAGTGACAGCCCCTTGCCGCTCACAACGGGGGCGAGGATCTCGACGCTGTCCTTGACGATGCTCCCCACGTCGTGCTCCTCGCGTTCGATGAGGAGGCGGCCCGATTCGATCTTGGCGAGATCGAGCAGATCGACGATGAGGCGATCCATGCGCTGGGCGGCGCGCAAAATGTTGCTGCCGTAGCGAGCGGTTCGGCCCGCAGGTTCGCGGGCCGTGTCCCCCTTGGCGAGAAGGGACGCCGTCGTGGCGATGGCGCTCAAGGGATTGCGCAGATCGTGGGAGACGACGGCCAGGAGGTTCTCGCGGGTGCGGCGGGAGCTCTCCGCCTCGGCACGCGCTTTTTGTGCGGCCTCGTAGAGGTTGGCGCGTTCGAGCGCCTGGGCGCAAAGGCGCGACATGGTGACCATGAAGTCGCGCTCGGTCTCGTCGAAGTCGCGCGCCCCCTTGAAGCTGATACCGAGCGCCCCGAGCCGGCGCCCTTCGACTTGAAGCGGCAACGCAGCCCACGAGGCGAAGGTCGCCACCGGAGGCACGAGGCCCGGATAGGGCGTATCGAGCTCCTCCCTTTGCCGGAAAAACAGGGGCCGCCCCGTCCTCACGGCTTCGACGATGGGCATGTCCGCGGCCATCGAGAGCCGGCGGTAGCCTTCCAGGAGATTCTCGGGATAGCCCATCGAACGCACGAGGATGAGCTCCTCACCGGAGCTCGCCACTTCGTACACGTTGGCGGCCGAGGCGCCGATGGCCTTCGTTCCGAGGCTCGTCACCACCTCCGCGACGATCGAAGGCGTGGGCGCTTCCGAGAGTGCTGCCGTGACCTCCTGGATGAGCGACGCGCGTGCGGCGCTGCTCTCCGCGGTCAGGCGCGCCCGCTGCGCCTCTTCGTAGAGCCGCGCATTTTCAATGGCCGTACCCGCGCGACGCCCGAGCTCTTCGGCCATGTGCAGGTCGCGCTCGTCGAGCCGCGCTCCTTCTGCAGTCACGAAGCTGATGGCGCCGAGGATGCGGTCCCCCGCGCGAAGCGGGACGACCGTGTAGGACTGCAGGCCCAGATCCCACAGGATCTGGAAGTGCTCCGCACTGCCGGCAACATCGCGCAGCTGCGCCTCCGACACGTCGACGACGAGGATCGATTTACCCGTTCGAACGACCTCGAACGCCGGGCCCTTTCCTGGCCGTTGGTAGTGCTGGAGCCGCCTGGCGAGGTCGACCTTGTCGGGATCCTTGTGGGTGACGACGAGCCGCTCCAGCGAGCCATTTTCCGTGACGGCGTGAATCGCGCACCAATCCGCGATCCGCGGCACGGCGAGCTCGGCGATGGTCGTCAGTGTCTTCTCGAAGTCGAGGGTCGACGTGAGGAGCGCGCTTGCTTCGGCGATGAACCCACGGCGCGCCTCGTCTTGCCGCTCTTCGGTTACATCGCGAAACACGACCACCTGGCCGACAACTTCGCCGTGGGCATCGCGAATGGGCGCCGCGCTGTCGTCGACGACGATCGAGCTGCCGTCGCGACGCACCAGCAGCTTGGCGGTGCGACCCGCCGGCGTAGGCTTCGCCCCCAAGATGGCCGGCGCGGCTTCGGCTGATCCGCCGCGGACCGTATCCACGTTCGACCGCGGGGTGAGCGGGGCGGAGCTGGGGGGCGGACCGGCGACCGTGTGAACGACCTCGTCGAAGAGCCGTCCTCTCGCTTCGTCGAGACGCCATCCGGTGAGCGACTCCGCCACGCCGTTCATCAGTGTCACTCGCGCATGGGGATCGGTCGTGACGACGGCGTCGGCGACGCTCATGAGTGTGGCGGAGTAGAAAGCCTCGCTCAGCTGAAGGCGCAGCGTGGCCTCCTTGCGCTCGGTGATGTCGGAGCACACGCCGATGAGGCGTTCGGGCTGGCCTTCCCCATCGTGCAGCAAGCGGCCGCGCGCCTCGAGCCAGCGGATGGTCCCGTCGGGGCGCACGATGCGGTACTCGAGGTAATGTTCACGGCTTCCGGACACCGCTTCGGTGATGGATTCGAGCACGCGCGTACGATCGGCGGGGTGGATGTCGTGCTGAAATGCGTCGAAGGTTCCCGCAAAGCCCTGCTCGGCACCGAGCCCATGAATGCGCTGCAGCGCCGCCGACCAGACCATGTGGTTGGTGCGAAGGTCCCAGTCCCATGTCCCCATTTGGCCAGCCTCGAGCGCGAGGCTCAGGTGAGCGTCCACGAGACCACGGTCCGTCGTCGGGGAAACCGCCCGTTTCATGGGAGATCAGACGGCAACGTCGCGGCGAGGCATCGATGCAAAGGGTTGGACATGCGTCGAGTGGAGAGAGCCCCAAAGCATAGCAAGAGCCACTCCGTGTGCGTCGTCTCGCGACCCCCGGCGCCTCGTCTTTTTTCGGCAGGGATTCTCCCGGGAATTCACCCGGGCGGCCTTCTCGGGAGTCGACCCGAATAGGTTAAGGTTGACCCGCCTCGACGTGGATGCGAAAAGTTGGCTTCGTGCGCCCGTCAGCCTCTGCCGAAGCACCCGCGCCCGCGTCCGAATCGACTGACTCGGCCGCGACGGAAAAAGGCAGCGCCGACACGGCGCGGGGCGCGGGGCGCGGCGGGCTCGCGGTCGCCGGCGCGAAGGTCTGGTTCATCCTCGTCGGGCTCGTCCAGCAGACGCTCTTGCCGCGTTTCATCGGCATGGATGGTTATGGCGCTTTTTCGACGGTCCTCGCCGTCGCCAACATCCCCAACAACGTCATCACCACCTCGTCGATCCAGGGCGTTTCTCGCGCCGTCGCGGGCGCTCCACCCGGGCAAGAGGAGCAGGCGCAGCGGCGCGCGCTGCGCATTCATGGCGTGCTCGCCCCTTGCCTGGCCGCGCTGTTCTGGGTTTTGGCGCCGGTGGCCGCCGACTTCGAGCACGCCCCGCACGTGTTGCCACCGCTTCGCATCTTCGCGGGGGTGCTTTTCGTATACGGCCTGTACACCCCTCTGATTGGCGCCCTCAACGGCAAGCGCCGGTTCGTCGCGCAGGCCGGTCTCGATATTTCGTTTGCGACCCTACGCACCATCGGCATGCTCGGCGCCGCTTACTGGGTCGGACGGCGCCTCGATGGGCCCACCGGCGCTGCCATCGGCGTCGCGGTGGCCGCGGCGGCCATTTTGCCCATCGCGCTCGCTACCGCGGGAGCCGGCAAAGCGGGTCCCGGGGGCATCGGCGCGGCGCGGCACCTGGCGGCTCTAGGACCGATCGCCCTCGGTCAGCTCTTTTTGAATCTGCTCATGCAGGCCGACATCTGGTTGCTGCGCCGTTTCGCGCATGAATCGGGCGAGGCCGCCGGCGTGGCGGGCGAAGCGCTGCGCAGCGGGACCGATACGTTGGTGGGCGCTTACCGGGCCGCGCAGCTCTTCGCATTCCTCCCCTACCAGTTGCTCATCTCCATCACCTTCATCCTCTTTCCGATGGTGGCCCGGGCCCACGCCCAAAAGGATCAGAAGGCAGTCGAAGAGTACGTTCGCACGGGGCTTCGCCTGGGGCTCGTGCTGGCGGGGTTGATGGTGTCGTGCACGTCGGGCCTCGCGCCGGACCTTCTTCGCTTCGCCTACCCG